>Ga0256405_10002600_pt1 | contig 40594 bp, 42 predicted proteins | sample RumenRJG_02DNA_FD_189096 | JGI IMG/M metagenome (GOLD analysis project Ga0256405, IMG submission 189096) | Bovine rumen microbial communities from Lethbridge, Alberta, Canada - RJG_02 | ecosystem: Host-associated > Mammals > Digestive system > Stomach > Rumen | place: Canada: Alberta... | reverse complement strand
AGCTGCGGTATAGGTCTGATCACCTTCCGGTTCTTCATTGTCCGCACTGATCTGGACGCCGAAGCCGGTAATGCAGAGAAATACCGTCAGAAACATCAGCAGATACTTCTTCATTTTTCTCATCATACAATCCTTTTCTTTTATTCTTTTCCTTTCTTTCAAATGAGATATATAAAAAACACATCCGAAGATGTGTCGATAACTTATTGTTACTAGTTGCTACAAAGATGATCACATCTCTACAAACTGGAATTTGACTTCCTGTACTACCAGTTTCCCTGCGGATCCTCCTTATTCACAGGAATTGTCACTTCGCAGGCATAATCTTCAGGCAAGGCGTCAGGAGTCCCTCTTAAAAGCCAGTAATCCTTCCAGTATTCCCACCATTTTCTTGACAATAGCTCGATTTCTTCTTCTGTGTATTTTCCCTTTTTTCCTACGATCTCTATTGAATCGCCGCCAGTGATAAAACCTACTTGATCACATCGGGCACAGAGAATGTGTTTTGCGGTCAACAGAGTTTTTGCGCCGTTAAAATCTTTGATTGGGATCCGGTTTCTGTAATCATTCAGTAAAGACTCAGCAACTTTGCTGTCATCAAATGCCATATCATATGTATCGACAGGATAAAGGATCGAATCATCATCACGGAAACGTTCGTGCCAGTTGTTATCATTCAGATCATCCAGAAAGACCGCAAAAACATGACCATAGAAACACACAGCCAGAACATCGGTAGTATGAGTTTCTTCTTCAGCTTTTGTTTCATCATAAAGCTGCACATCACAGAACTCCAACTGCAGCATATCTTCATCCATATGCCAGCACCACCACGAGCCCACATCAGATATGGCGTCAGCCAGTATGTTGAGTGTATCTTTGTTTGCGATACCTTCATGGGAAGCGGGCTTTGGATCGTTATAGAGCACATCCGAGACAGGAACTCTGTTTGTATATTCTGATTCAATATCGTGAACAGTAACGGTATCGCAGTCCTCTATAAATACAGCCTCGTCATACTGCATTTCTTCAGCGTAATCAATATCATCATGTTCCTCTATAGAAACGATATCTGCTGCCTCATGATCATGTGCTCGATAGTTATCGCGCAGTTTTATTGCCAGATCAGCATATTCAGGCTTGTAAAAAATCAACGTTTTCTTCATATACCCTCCCAAACCGGAATTTGCCCAAAATTTCCATGAACAGCTTCTTCGGATATAAGCACTAAATCTATGATGACCTCTTACTTAGGTAATATTTTACTGTTTCCGAAGCAAGGTTTTCGATCAATGTTTCCACACTGTCAAAACCATCCGGAAGCGTAAAATTGACATACCAGGCTCCGGGATAATCCCACACTTTTGTGATATAGTCATCCATCGTTCTCGTGTCAATGACATACTCAGCTTCCGGTACTGTCTTTCTGGCGCGCTCCAGTGCCAGGTTATAGATTCCCTCAAGCTTTTCTTCAGCTATACGCAGATAACCCTCGTCGTAATTGTCCATAACATTTCTCTCCATAAAAACGCAATGAGATTGGCACGGCAAACTGGAATTATCGAGATAGACGGAGTATGTGAGCATTCATTTTGAAGCCATATTTCTCATAAAGGGAGATGGCGTCATTGCCATCCACAACTTTTACACCAATATCATGAATGTCCTTTTCTTCAAATCTGTTCAATGCCCATTCCATCAGTTCTGTTCCATATCCTTTTCCTCTATAGTCGGTTGAGACAATCAGATATTCCAGAACACCGACAGCACTATCAAAGCTGATCTTGCAGAATCCGGCAACCTTTTCATCCTCTTCGATAACCGCAATCAATGACTTTTCCTCTTCCAGATCAGAAGCAAAAACCTTTATTGTTTCATCAAAAGGTCTTTTCGGATAATGTCCTTTGAAATTGACGGAAACCATGTTGTGATAATCTGCCAATTCTTCAAGACAATGTTTCAGTTTATCTACTTCTTTTGAACTGATTTCTCTCATCTTATCTTCTATAAACCCCGATTTTGCGAGCTCTTTTACATAAAGCTCTAACCCAATTGTAGCAACATACTACGAATTAGTCATCCACCCACACCTGATAGGATCTTGTCTCCTCGGGATGATGAACGGTCTTGTATTCCGGATCGTGCCATACCTGCTTGTACACGGCATCATGATGGATATACTCGGTCCTGTACTCAAGGCAGTGCTGTTCTCCCACATTGACATACTCGTTGTGCCATCCGGAATGACCGGTCTCGGAAAGATGCTGGTTGATACCTCCCTGAAACTGCGCACCGCAGGTATTGCATACTTCTACTTCCACCTGATCGTATCCGAAGGCGTAGCAGTAGGTATCCTCCTCGTCCCAGGCATCGGACACAAGAACGGATTCATAGTATCCTGCCTTTACAAGGACCTGTTCATCCCAGGCGGGAATGGTCTCATATCTTGTTTCCCAGTGGCCTTTCTTCTGCGAGTTAGTACCTCCGGCTGAAGAACCGCTGTCAGGTCTTTCAGGCCTTGCCGGATCCTCATTGATTTCCTGGTTTTCTTCCAGATCACTGATCAGATTATCGATGGCATCATCTTTGCTGTCAGTAACTGGCTTGTCTGGTTTCTGGACGGTTTCGTCCTTTTTCTCCTCAGGCTGTTCTTCTTTCACCCCAAAACCGCATGCCTTCAGGACTGGATCCAGATATCCCTGATGGTATGCATAGGCTCCTATGCTGCCGATCAGCAGCAGGATGACGGCCAAAATGACTGGCCATCTCCTTTTCTTTTTAAGCTTTATTTCGCTCATTGCATTACCTCCTAAACTTCCAGCAGACTGATCCTTTCCATCAGCTCCTTTTTCGCATATGACGGGGCGAGGATGACAAACGGATAAATGCAGACGGTCTTCTTGTCCTCGTCGTCAAACGTGTATATGTAATTGTTTTCTCTGCACCAGGATCTTATGATCTTGCAGATCCTGTCATTGGACGTGTTGTATCTGATCATTCATCTTTCCCCTTTCTGTTTCGTTCTTCCATGATCCGGTTATACTCCTCCTCGTTGAAGGAAGGATTCTTCGAAGTGTCATATGTGGGAATGATGTCCTCTCTTGAATTCTTCCTGTATTTCAGATTCTCTACATAGAGTTCAAAATTCCTTCTGACATATCCTTCGATATTTCTGATCTTTCTTCCGGAAGCGTCCTTCCATCCTCTGATCATCATCTTCTTGAAATACTCGATAAGACTGTCCTTACATGTACGTATTTCTCCTTTGATCGATGCTTCATACAATCTTAGGAACGCTTCGTTTTCCTCTTTGCTCATATGATTGTAGAATTCTTCATAATCCCAGGACATAATCTCCTCTCCAGAATACGTCTTCTGGTCCATTGCGGATTCTGAATCCTTTATGTTTTTTATTATTTCCGTAATGGATTGTTTAGTACTCGATTCTTGTGTACTAGATTTATTAGTAATATATTGTGTCGGATTATCCGATGACGGCTCAGCCGATGCCGGTTCTGCCGTCGTCGGATTTCCCGTTGTCGGGTTTACCGTCGTCGGGTTTTCCGACAACGGTGATCCACCGTTCAGATTCTCTGATTCTGTCTCTTCGGTTTCCGGGTGATAGTCTTCGTTCTCGCTTGGATCGGAATAGATATAGTAGTTGTATCCCGAGAACGAACCGCCATCATCTCTTGCCTGTTTTCTTGTCAGATAACCGTATCGTTCCAGATTTTCAATTCCAGCTCTTACGCTGTCTTTTCCGTCCGGACACAAGGATGACAATCCTTTGATGCTGAAGCTCCAATTATCTGGAAGGCTAAGCATCAGACAAAGCAATCCGGTATCCTTCAGATGCAGTCTTCTATCTTTGAAGATATTGTTGTCTATAATAGTGAACTGTTTCTTATTACCTTTAATTAACTTTGCCATTTTCATTCATCCTTTCTTTTCCAGGACATCAGTTTTTACTTGATGTCCTTTTTCTGTATTCCGTATCTTTCCATAATGGTCTTTATTGTTTCTAATGCGTTTGTTCTCAGATCCTGAATCTGATATTCTCTCAGTCCCATCTTTTCAAAGTTCAGTTTTTTATGATGTGACTGAACTTTATCGAGAAATTTGTATTCCTTGTTGAAGCTTTCGATACTGGTATCTGAAGACTTGTTCTCTTCCTTCTTTCGACCCTTCGTTTCTGAGTAGGCATAATAGCCACCAGCTTTCCTGACATCATCCAGATTCCTTGAATTGACGATCCAGGAATCCTCCACCATTTTTTGAATGGTCCTTTCAGAAACGCTCAGATATTCAGCAAGCCATTCAACCTTTCTGCCATCTCCCCTGACGATCTCTCCGTTTTTCTTCTTTGATTCGTATATCTGATCAGCAGTAAGAAAAAGATTATACTGTTCCAGTGGATCATAGTCTCTTGCCTTGTTGCCGATCAACCGGATAAGATCCTTGTCTTCGTTCGACAACTCTCTTCTATTGACTGTACATGGAATTCCCTTTGTTACCGGCGAGATCCTGCCGTTTCCTTTCCAGAGAAAGGTGAAGCCAGGATCCTCTTCGACCAGCGAAAGAAAAGCGGTGTATCTTCTTTCTCCGGATGTGATCTCGTATCTGCCGTCTTCCATCGGTATGACGTCCAGTGGAACGTTCAGGCCGATCTCTCTGATCGATTCCTTCAGAGAATCATCGACAGACAGTTCCTTTGAATTGGTCTCGTTCGGTACAAGCTGACCGATCGGAATAAAGACAAGTTTGTTCGCCTTTGCATCGTCGATGTCGGCCATGCTGTTGATATTGTTCAGTTTGAGTTCCAGCATTATAAATTCATCTCCTTTCTGATCTCTTCCACAAGAGATCTATAATCCTTGCCTACCTTGGTCTTTGGATTATCTATCATAAAATAGTCATCGTAGAACGTCTGTTTCTCCGCCGGTGCAATCTGGTTCGTTATTGTCGTATCGAAGACGATGTCAGGAAAAGATCTCCTTATGAGTTCGATGCATTCTTCGGAGACCTTTGTCCTGGTCGTCTTGGTGATGAGAATCATGAAGTCGGGATCGATATCCTCTTCCGCCTCATTGATCACTTTCGTAATGTACCTGATGGTATAGTCGACACCCTTGATCGCATTCTTGTCTATGTTGACAGGAACGATGATCAGATCCGCTGCATATACGCAGTTTTTCAGGATCGTCTTGTAGCTTGGGTTGTTGTCAAGGATGATAACATCGAAGTCGTTCCTGATAGGTTCAAGAAGATCCTTGATCCTCATGACCGATGTATTGGTCTTGCCTTCGGCTTCGAAGACATAGTCTTCCCTTGCCAGCCCCTCCAGGCAGTCAAGCCATTCTAGTTTGGACGGAATAATAAAAAGGTTCTCAAAGTCTGTATCGTAGATAACATCCTTTATCTGAACCTTTCCCTGAATTGCTTCTACTATTCCATCGATATTTTCAAAGTCCTCTTTGAACTTTGAACTTGTGTTTCCCTGCAGATCGAGATCCACAAGCAACACTTTGTATCCTTCATCCGCCAATCCCTTGGCGATATTTACAGAAGTGGCGGTCTTTCCGGATCCACCCTTCTGATTGTTACAGCTTATAATTTTTCCCATGACAAAAGTTCCTTTCATTAATAAAACTACATCTCCATTTTCAAAATCTTGTTAATGAAATCCACTACTGGATAATACAGATATCCAATAGTGGATATGTATCAATATGAATTGTTTTTATACATGATCATTGTGTAAGTTTGTTTGTGTTACACTCATTGGAATTTCACCAGTGCTGATTAGGCCGCACGCATTCTCCACGCAAGTCTCATTATCACAGAATACTGTATTCTGCCCTTCTGTCATCGCAGCACTTTTGTATTGATCGCTGATGCATATGCGTACGCAGCCGCTCTGAAGAACAGTCATATACCTGATTATTAGTTGTTTCTAATCATGTGTTATGAACCAAAAAGAGAATTTGCTTGGTTGTTTTTCAAAGAACATTTAAGCAAATTCTCTTTCTTAAGCCTATTTTTGTTATTACTAATTTTTGTCTAAAAGTAGGACGGAGGTTCGAGAAAACCCCTATGGTATGCAACTCGAACTTTTTTAGTAAAAACATCAAAAAAGCCTGTATTTATCGAGCAAAACAGGCTTTTTATCACATTTGGTGGAGCCGGAGGGACTCGAACCCTCGTCCTGGAATAATCCCACATTTAAACGTCTACAGTTTAGTTTAACTTTTGATAAGACAATACGTATGGCTTAAACTACCCGGTATTGAATCCGCCTTTTCGGTTTTCGGATGGCAAGAGAAAGAGCGCAACTTGCTTCACCTAGCCTGTGTTTACGACGAACTGCTACAGGCTTGACAGTTCGAAGTGCTTAAAGCCTACGTCGGCTGTTTAATTAAGCGAATGCTAATTCAGTGTTAGCGTTTAATTTAGGTTGATGATTAGGTCATCACTCCACTGCAGTTTAAATCAAACTAGACCAGTCGAAACCATATTCGACCCCGTGTGTTTCTATTAAATAATAGAAACCTTATAAAGTCAATTATTTCTTCCTGTACTTCCTGACCAGGAAGAAAGCGATGATGACGACCGCAAGGATCAGGATCACCGGCAGGAAAGACGGATTATGAGCGACCGGGAACGGTTCCGGTGCGACATCCGCGAATACAGTGTTCATAAAACAGTTCAGGATCATCGCAGACAGGACGATCTTCAGAAAATTCTTTGACATAGTACACCTCCCACAATGGATATCAGGTTCAGGATCAGAGATAACAGGAAGCAGTTTCTTCCGGGAAACACTTTCCTGTAATACAGATATTCCGTCAGGATGACCAGCGGTTCCAGAAGCAGATAAATGATAAGAGTACTTTTCTCTATACCTATATGATACATCAAGAGGAAAGAAAAGTAGACAAGGAGCGGATTGGTGACCGCATTGATAAACAGGATATACAGCTGTTCCCTGACTGACCGATAGCCCATGACACAGGCAGCGATCCCTTCAAAGAAGACAGTCAGAAGCAACGGCCTCAGATACAGGACGAGCTCATCCATTTCCGTTTCTCTTTTCCGACCGGCTGACTGCCGCATACAGGATGACGAGTGAGATCAGAGAAGAGATCGTCCCAAACGGGAACGGGTCCATTCCTTTCATCAGGCTGTAGTAGACCGGAAGATAACCCAGGAAGAGTCCGAGCGTCAGGATCCCGAATGCGAAGCCCGGCATATCGCTCATGTTTCGGACCAGCAGATACAGAGTCAGAGGCATCGTCATATTGAACAGGAACAGTGCTGCCAGTCCTGCAGACATCGTGTTCCCGAAGACATAGGCCAAAGCGGACAGCGACAGCGTGACGATCACCGTCTTCTTCATTCCGAAACGGGCGGACAGGAATCCTCCCGCCGTCTTTCCGAATGCCAGGGCGATGACACTTAAGATCACGATCGCGTTGGATGTCTTCCAGGTAAAGGAGATCGCCATTCCCGTCAGGGAACGAAGGATCACGACTGCGAAACACGCAAGGATCAGGAACAGAAGATCGCTGTCGCCTGGATCAAAGACCTTCCCGTTATGTGTCAGTGATCTTTCTTTCCTGTTTCTATAGAGGAAGAATGCGATCAGGATCATAGCTGCGGAGACGAGGATACGGATCCATTCAAAGAATGCGGTCCCGTGATACAGAGTCCCCAGGATCAGGCCGATCGCTCCCGGAGCTACGAAGGTCCCGAGTCCCCTTCCGTCAAATCCGCAGTCGTCATCATCGTGGATGGTCAGGACGCCGCCTCCCACATGGAAGAAGGCATTTCCGATCCCCAGGATGATGTGAGAGACGTAGGATCCCAATACGGTCAGAAGGACACCGGTCCCTGTAAAGACGATGCCCGGAAGAAGCGCTTTGTCCTTCCTTTCCGACCAGATGTCGATCAGGATACCTAATGGCAGCTGCAGCGCAAAGGCACAGAAATTATACAGAAGGAAGGCTTCGCAACGGTCTGAGAAATGATGATAGAGAGAAAAGGCACAGAGAAAATCGACACCCATATGGCACAGGGAAAGAAGTCCGATCCTTTGAATTGCCTGTTTCTTCTTCATATATCTATTATCTCATAATCGTTATCTGACTATCTTCTTATTCTGTGATTCCGTCATCGAAGCGAAGGGTATCCAGGATCGTCAGGACTTCCTCCCACATCTCTTCACTCCAGGAGGAACAGTCTGTGTGCTGGACGACGATTTGATGATCACCGAATCTGAAGACGATGAAATCCCAATGTTTGTGGTCATCAAACGTACCGACGGTCGCCGTCTGCCCCGCAAGTACGGTCTTTTCTTCGCTGAGTTCTGTTCCGCAGACAGCGAAACCATCTTCACAGAACAGTTCGATCTGTCCGGATTTCGCGTCTTTCGGTCTTAAGACCAGACCGGACTGACCGTACGACATTTTCCCGTTTTCAGCTGTCGCTTCTTCAGTGATCCAATCATTCGGGATGCTCACCATGATCTGACCGTTCGGACCGATCACGGAGGCGTTATCCCAGCCTGCCGGTTCATATTCAGGAACGCTGACCTGTTCGTTTGTTATAAGCGGTGTTCTCAGCCGGGATACTGTCTTTCCGTATTCCTTATCCACTTCAATGATGATGTGCCATTCTGCCATATCGTCCGTCATTACTTCCGGAAGATATCTGGTGATCTCAGGACAGATCTCATATCTGTATTCACCTTCATTTATGGCAGTAACATTCAATCCTGTCACTTCATGACGGATCGATCCGCTTCCTTCTTCCAGCAGGATGAAGATCAGATCGTTCTTTTCAAAGAATGAGTCATCATATTCCCTGACCGCATCTGTAAATCCGAGCGGTCCGCCTGTCCTGCTTTCAAGATCGTACTTGTCCTTGTTGGATGTGTAATGATCTTCCAGTTCCTTTACGGAAGTGATCCAGAAGATCTTCGGGTATTCTTCTCCATCATGGTATCCGTCCGTTCTGATGTATTGGACATGAAAATCAACTGCCGGATCTTCCTCGACGTTCTTCGCTTCCTTCATACAGGCAGCCAGAAGAAGGATCAGGATCACAGATATCATATGTCTTAACAGTTTATTCATCATCAGGTCCCTCCGATCATCTACTCACCTTTTCATTCTCTCGGGTCACGCAATAAGAAAAACCGGTCTCCCGGTTTATTCTCTTGTCATGGTGATCTTCCATTCCGGTCCGACGCCGATGCCGTAGACCTTGGAGAAAGATCCCTGATTGATCGCGACCGCCATGTGGTAGGCAGAGTTCATATAGATGAGCGGTTCGTTGATCGCTACATCCGCAAAGGATTTTCCGTAGTTGACCATATTGGAGTAGACCAGGACATCGTTGTGATAGATCCTGACTCTGATGTCATCTCCGAATTCAAATCCGTATTCCTTGAAATCCTCGTAAGGGATGGAAGTCCACAGAGAACCGAAACGTACGTCAAGGATATCGATCTGTCCCTTGACGCCGTTTTCAATCTTCTGACAGCCAAACAGTTTCAGTCGGACGATCTCATCGAGATCCATCTTCGGTCCGACTTCTTCGAAAGAGATCGTATCAGAAGCCAGTCTGGCTCCGGTATACGCATAGACATCTCTGCCGTGGAAGGTATAGGACAGTTCGGAATTCTTCAGACGGTTCGTTCTTTCTTCGATCTGTCTGACTTCCGTAATGCCCAGGAATTTGTCTATATGGGTCAGCGTGCCGTTGTCCGGCGTGACGACGAGATAATTGTTTTTTGTCTTTGCGACGACGGATTTTCTCGCAGAACCGACACCCGGATCGACGACCGATACGAACGTCGTTCCTTCCGGCCAGTAATTGATCGCCTGATACAGACGGTATGAGGCATCGAAGATATTGTATTGAGGGATATTATGCGTCAGATGACGGATATTCAGGCTCTGATCGACACAGTAGGCAACGCCTTCCATGGCACTGATCGCGCCGTCATCCAGACCGAAATCCGTTTGAAATACCAGGAGTTTGTTCATAGATCCTTTTCCCTTCTAAAGATCACTTTGTATTCCGGACCGAAGTCGAGACCGTAATCTGCACAAAGATTTCCGACGACTTCCGCAATACTCATTTTATTCAATTCATTATTATAGACCATTACGCTGTGATCTTCCGCTTTTCCGAAAGAATCGTAATAAGGGATCTCCCGATCAAATATGAGTTCATCATAACGGTAGACCGAGGTATGGACCTTGTCACCGCTGCGGAAACCGAAGTTCAGGAAATCCTGAAGAGGGATATTCGTCCAGGCATTACCGAAATTCGGATCCTTGATCTCGATCATCCCTTCGATCCGGCCTTCAAATACGGAAGCTTCATGGATCTCATGACGGACGATCTGAGATACATCGTAGACAGGTCCGACTTCTTCGTAGGAGATGATCCCAGAAGCCAGTCTGGCGGCACAGTAACCGAACAGATCTCTGCCGTGGAAGACGGAGACAAAACCGTTATCTTCCCGATGGAGACGATTGACCGTTTCATCGATCTGTCGGACTTCTTCGATCCCAAAGTACCTATCCGCATGAGTCAGGGAACCGTTATCAGGTGTTACGATATAGTATCCGTTCTTCGTCTTGGCGACACAGGCCTTTCTCGATGTTCCGACACCCGGGTCGACGACAGAAACGAAGATCGTTCCTTTCGGCCAAAAATCGACATACTGATACAGGCGGTAGGATGCCGACCAGGTATCATACTGCGGGATCTCATGGGTCGCCGTGATGATCTCGATGTCCGGATCGACAGACTTTACGACGCCGTACATTGCGGCGACAGCGCCTTCCTTATAAGTGAAATCCGTCTGGAATACCAACAGTTTTTTCATTCATACCTCCAACAGTAACAGTTTTTCGATCGTACGATAGTAGATCTCAAACATCCTGACACAGTTGTCTAATGTCAGATATTCACCCTTCTGATGGGCCACGCTCGGTTCATCGATCTTTCCCGGACCGTAACTGACGCAGTGTTTGAATACTTTCGAATAGGAGACGCCGCCGGATACGACCGGGCGAGCCATATCTCCTGTGATCTCCCGAAATGTTTCCAGCATCGTCTTCACATAGATGTCGTCCTCATCACATAACGTCGGATCATCGTTGTATGGCAATGTGACTTTCAGATCAAGATGATCGATCAGTCTCTTCGTGAGTTCATCCGCTGTAACACCGCTTGGATAGCGGCAGTCGACCTGTCCGTAGATCTCACCGTTCTCTATCGTAAGGATGCCGAGATTCACGGTCAGGCTCAGATACGGATCTTCACTTACGTAACTGTTGAAGCCTCTTCCATAGTGATCCCGGAAGGTCTCGTACAGTTCCTTCCATAGAGGCTCTTCATAAACGGAAGACAGGATGCCGAGGAGGTCGATCGTTGCACTGTGACCCTGATAAGGTCTTGACGCATGACAGGCGACTCCTTTGACTTCAATGCAGGTCTTGCCGTCTTTCTTCTGTACCATGGCATCGATCCCGTGATCTTCTATGTATCGACGGAGCGTTTCGACTTTTGTATCGTCATTGACGATACAGGATGCGATCGGAGATACGATGTTGCACTGAGTGCCGGCATTCAGGGATCCGATCACACCGGAATACGTTCCTTTCAGTTCCCACATGATGGCTCCTTTTTCACCGATCCCCAGTGGGAAATAACCGTCAGGAGTGAACGCGAAACTCGGATATCCGGCTTTCTTTACGTAGTATTTCAGGTCGTTCATGGTGCGCTCTTCATCGCCTCCCAGGACGAGTCTGATCCTCTTGTGACAGTCGGGATACTTCTCCTTCAACATCTTCATCGAGAGATAGCACAGATACATCGGCACCTTCATGTCGCTGGTGCCTCTGCCGATCAGTTTACCGTCTTCGATGCGGATATCGAAGTCCTCCGCTTCTGCAGCGACGACATCCAGATGACAGGGGATATCGATACGTTCTTCTCCCTGTCCGAATTCGACCGTGATCGCGTGTCCGTCGTACTCTTCTACGCGGAAACCGTCCTCAACGGCTTTCTGTTTCATATACGCAAAAGCCTTATGGACATTTTTTCCATAAGGCATAGTCTCGGATGAAGTGTTTTCGTCAAAGACAGATGGGATCTGAAGCAATCCGACGATGTCCGCAAGAGCTTCGTCGAATTCCCTGCGGAAATCTATTTGATCCATGGTGCCCAGACCTCAAACGGCGGTTTGTATACGATCTTTAGGACCCAAAGACCGATCAGCAGTAACAGGAAGATCCAAACAAGCGGTCTCAGGATCTTATCGCCTTTGACATCGTCGTGTTCGCAGTAATATGTCCTGTCCTTCTTTTTTCCGTAACCGCGCAGGTCCATACCGTTGGCGATGTTGCCAATACGGTCGAAAGACGTGATGATCAGTGGGACCAGGATCAGTACATACTGTTTCATTCTGGTAAGAAGACCGGCTTTTCTGGAATCGAGTTCCATACCTCTTGTCTGCATCGAGATCTGAATGTTGTTGAAATCACGATGGATATCCGGAATGTAACGGAACGCCAGTGAAACGATCGTGCAGATCTTATATGGGACTTTGATGGAATGCAATCCGGCAGCCAGCTCACTCGGCGTGATGCTCTGAATGAACGTCAAGGAAATCAGGAAGGACGCCATGAATTTCACCAGTCTGACCAGGAAGTACCAGAGGGTCTCTGCAGTGACGACAAAGAAATCCGTAAAGCGGAACAGGACCGTTGAAGCTCCGACCATGGTCAGACCGTAATCCGGTTTGACGATCCAGGTCAGGAAGAAGTTGAACAGGTTCATCAGCAGTACGAAGACGATGATCGCCACGTTCCTTTTGACATCCGGTTTGATCGATATCAGCATTACGATCGAAAGGACGAGGAACGGAGCGATGACCCTGAGGTCCCACGTTGCCGTAAGGATGAAGATCATCAGAATGAACAGTCTGACCTTGGTCTTTCCTGTCAGTCTGTCGATAAAGGTCTTGCCGGGAGTGAGTGTAATAAACAGTTTGTCGTTCATTGCTTTCTCTCCTCCTTCTCCTTTTCGATGAAATAATGGATATACTGTTCAGGATCGATCCCTGCTTTCTGAGCCAGAGTCACCAGCGATGTCTTCTTCAAACTCGCCTTTTTGATGATCTCATCGTTCGAAAGGATCTTGTATACAACGTCATCGCCGATCATCTCTCCATTATGGAAGACGATGGCACGGTCCGTATACTCGATCGCCAGATGCATATCGTGTGTGACAAAAAGGATGGTGATATTGTATTTTTCATTGAGTTCTTCAATGAAGTTCATGATCTCAGTATAGCGCAGGTAATCCTGTCCGGCCGTCGGTTCATCCAGGATGATGACTTCCGGCTGTAAAGCCAGGATAGATGCGATCGTGACACGTTTTCTCTGGCCGTAACTGAGTGCGGATACCGGCCAGTTCCTCATGTTGTAGAGGCCTGTCATCTTTAGAGTGCTTTCCACTCTCGAAGCGATATCCTGTTCAGAGAAATGATTGAGTTTCAGTGCGAGTTCGATCTCATCGCGGATCATATCCTTTACCAGCATCTGGTTCGGATTCTGCATGACATAGCCGATATGCGTTCCCAGCTCCTTGATGGAATACTTGAGATAGTTCTCTCCATGGAAGATGACTTCGCCTTCCTTCGGACGGATGATGCCGCATAACAGTTTTGCCAGAGTAGACTTGCCGGCACCGTTACTGCCAACGACGGAGATCTTCTCTCCTTTATAGAGATCGAAAGAGATGTTTTTGAGTGCTGGGAAACCGTCAGAATAGTTGAAAGAGACATTCTTTACTTCGAGGATCTTTTCATCGCTTCTGTGTACCGGTTTCAGTTCGACTTTCCTGAAATCGGAAACGATCTGATCCTTGAACCGTTCGATCTTCAGATCATCGATGGAATCGAGTTCATCGGTCTCGTCGAATTCAACACCCGCGTTCTTCAGTGCGGAGATATACAGAGGTTCTCTGATCCCGTTTGCCTTTAACGTATCCGATCTTAAAAGCTCATTCGGAGTCGTATCGCGAATGATCCTGCCTTCGTTGATCAGGATGATCCTATCAACATGACGATAAAGGACATCTTCCAGACGGTGTTCGATGATGATCACGGTCTTTTCCTGTTCACGGTAGACCTTGTCGATCAGATCGACAGCATTCATACCCATCGCCGGGTCCAACGCTGCCAGAGGTTCATCAAAAAGCAGGATCTCGACATCATTGTGCAGGATCCCCGCTAAAGCTACCTTCTGTTTCTGACCTCCGGAGATATTGTAAGGAACGGAAAGAAGATGGTTCTCCATCCCTACGACAGTCGCTGTTTGATCTACCTTTTCCAGCATAATATCCCGCGGAACCATATCATTCTCTAAGGAAAAGGCGATATCTTCACCTACAGACAGTCCGACGAACTGAGCATCCGCATCCTGCTGGACCGTTCCTACATGTTCGGAGATCTTGAAGATGGATTCCTCTTTTGTCTCCATCCCGAAGACCTTACATGACCCCTTGATCTCACCATTGAAAGAAAAAGGCACTAACCCATTGATACAGTTTCCAAGGGTAGTTTTTCCGCTACCGCTAGGGCCGAGGATCAGTACCTTTTCACCTTTGTGAATCGTTAAATTGATGTCATGTAATGTGAATTCCTGCTGCTGTCTGTAACGAAAGCTGAAGTCTTTGAATTCAATTACGGCAGACATCATTATTCTTTTGTCAGATTCGAACCGCGGGCGTTTCTCTTAGCCAGTAAATATAAGACAGGGATACCGACGATGATCAGAACGGATGCATCGGAAACGATAGCTGCCCACGCCTGGATCCAGGTGATCGTAAGTTCGCTGGAGTACCAGAGATAAGTCAGGAGCGGCGTAACGACACCGAAACCTAACGCACAACCGACAACGCACAGAACGGCATAGATCACAGCATGCTTCGGAGTGAAGATACCTTCTTCGATGTTTGCGCCGAACACACCGACCAGACCGGCAAAGAATCCGGCAACGAAGTTTCCGACTGCCCAGTCGAACCAGAAGCCCCAACCACCGATCAGGTCACCGATGACATTGCCGAGACCGCAGACCAGCGCTGCAGGCAGAGGTCCGAACAATGCGCCGACGATCGGCGGAATGATATAAGCTGTCGTAAGAGATGTATTGGTAGCGACCTTGATTCCGACAAAGTCGATCAATACAGCGAACAGAGCGGCACCAACGGCAACACCGACGATCGTTTTGGTGTTCCAGGTTCCGAGAAGTTTAGCACCGAGACTCTTCTTTTTCATAATATTTCTCCCCTTCTATTCTCCCATAAAGAAAGCCCATCTACGATGGGCTTTGATATGCAGATAGACCCATCGTTCAAGCTTTAGCACCTTCGTGAGGTTGCTGTACGTTCATAGAGCTTGTCTCTCCCGTACTCTTCATGGACGTTATCATATTACCACTATTGTTTTTCTGTTTTCAATAATGAACACTGATGAAAACGGATACATTTTTCAAGAAAACCGTTTGTTATTTTCAAGAGTTCTTCATTGTCTTCCGTTCTGCCGTCCCAGAGTCCGAAACCGTGGTCGGCTCCCCGGATCATGACCAGTCTTCTCTCCTGTGCAGAGGATAAGGAATCATAGATCCATTGACCGTTTTCGACTTCAATCGTCTGATCTCTGTCTCCCTGAAGGATCAATGCTTTCCCCGGGAAATCTTTTAAACAGTTCAATGCGTCTTTTTCCAGAAGATCATGAACGAATTGGGACGACATAGGGTTCGTTTCTCCCGTAAAGATGTCGTAAAATGTGCAAATCCCCTGCCTGTCACCTTCTTCTTTCAGCTTTCCCAGGTCCTGTTCCAGGAAACGGTCTTCTGCCGTGTAGTTCCTGTTGCATCCCGCCCAGAAGATGAGATGTCCGAATTCCGGATGTCTCTCCCAAAACAGAGAGATGAGCCTTCCGCCCATACTGTAACCGAGAAGAAACAGGAGGTCTTCATCGATCTCATAATGATCCTTCATATATCGGTAACAGATCTCCATATCCTGCAGACAGGACTCCAGAGAATAATTCTCAAACGGTTCCTTTGACTCTCCGTTTCCCGGCAGATCCATACGGATGGAATAGAGATCGTGTTCCGAAGCAAATTTCGCAACATCCGAAAACCTTCCGTTCTCGTTTCGTTCCGCCTTGAATCCGTGGACCAGGATCAGAAGTCCGCCTTTACCTTCGGCCTCCGTGATCGATACAGGGATCTGCGTATTTCGCTGAGAAGGAATGAATGAATCAAACTGTTTCATCTAAGACAGTTTCTTATACAGGTGATTTCCCAGCATCTGAATGAGCTGGACAAAGATGATCAGGATCACGGAACAGATCAGAAGGTATTCCGTGTTGTATGACTGATAGCCGTAACGGATCGCGATATCGCCCAATCCACCTCCGCCGACCGTTCCTGCCATAGCGGAATAGCCGATCAGAGAGATCACCAGCAGGATCACACCGTTCAGCATCCTCGGGATACTTTCCTTGATGTAGACCCGAAACAGGATCTGCCAGTCGGAAGCTCCGAAGGACTTCGCCGCTTCGATCACACCGGGATCTGTTTCACGTAAGCTCGTCTCGAAGACTCTGGCGATATAAGGGATCGCCGATACCGTCAGCGGTACGATGGCTGCCGTCGTTCCGATCGAACGTCCGGCTACAAAACGGGTGAACGGTATGATGATCACCAGCAGGATGATGAACGGAAAGGAACGGAAGATATTGACGATGAGGCTCAGCGTCTCATAGACGATCCTGTTCGGACGAAGCCCGTCCGGTGCCGTCAAAGTCAGGACGACCGCCGGAAAGAAGCCGAGGATCACCGAAAACAGTGTCGACCAGAACACCATATACAACGTCTGCGTTGTCGCATGTGCGATCACATCCCACATTTACAGCACCTCCCAAAGCACTTTCTTATCATCCAGGTAGGCACAGACCTTTTCCCTGTCTTCTTCCTTCACATTGATCACCAGAGATCCGAACACGTTGGAACGGAAATCTTCCAGTTTTCCCCAGCAGATACTGAAATCCACATTGAGGGCTCTCGCCATCATCGTGATCACCGGATCGTCGGAACTTTCATTCGTGAAGAACAGCTGGATATTCACGCCTTCACTCGGCAGATGTCCGCTCTCTTCCTGCAGGAACTGTTTTACTTCTTTGATCGGCTTTACGAACAGTTCCTCCGGTCTTCCTTCGGCCAGGACTTTCCCGTCCTTGAGGAAGGAGACTCTCTCACAGATCTGTTTGACGACTTCCATCTGGTGCGTCACCACGACGATCGTGATCCCCAGTTCCTTATTGATCTTCTGAAGCAGATCGAGGATCTCTCTGGTGATGGCTGGATCCAGTGCGGACGTCGCTTCATCACAGAGAAGGATCTGCGGATCCAGGACCAGAGCTCTGGCGATCGCCACTCTCTGTTTCTGTCCGCCGGAAAGTTCTCTCGGTCTGGCGTGGATCTTATCGAAAAGACCGACCAGTTCGATCAGACTTTCGATCTTCTTCTTCGCCTCCGGAGTCTTCGTCTTCATCCCCCAGAATTTCATCGGAAGGGCGACGTTATCGTAGACATCCAGACGGTTCAGCAGATTGAAGTTCTGAAAGATCATACCCATATTCTTCTGCATCTGTCTCAGCCTGTTTTTATCATCCAGAGAAACTTTCTCTCCGTTGACCAGGATCTCTCCGGACTGATAGTCTTCCAGTCCGTTGATACAGCGCAAAAGGGTGCTCTTGCCGGCACCGGATTGCCCGATGATCCCATAGATCTCGTGATCATTGATCACCATCGAGATATCTTTCAGGACCTCCAGATCATCAAAATCTTTCTTTACATTTCTTAATTCGATCATATTCTCACAGATACAGCAGTACCCGAAGGTACTGCTGTCACTTCATTTCCTTAGCGGTTGATCTCGTTGATCTTCGCCGGATCGGTCGGAGCACCGTTCAGCAGTCCGAGCGCATTCAGCAGGTCGATCGCTCTGCCGTAGTTGTCGGTATCGTTCGGAACGCCGATCACAGCGCCGTCAGGCAGTTCGCTCAGAGACTTGACGTTCTTGGAGTAGACACCCATCGGTTCGATATGGACACCGACGACTGCCGCCAGATGCAGGCCGCCTTCTTCGTTCTGATTCTTCAGATAGCCCAGCGTCTGGAAGTAGTTCGCATCCAGTTCGCCTTCTTCCAGAGTCGTATTCGGCAGGACGTAGTCATTGAATTCCACTGTCTCCAGCGTCCATCCCTTTTCAGCCAGAACTTTCGCAACGACATCCTTGAGGATCTCTGCGTGCGGTACCAGTGTCGCACCGACACGGATCACATTGTCATCTCCGGCTGTTGGGATCTCACCGCCGTTGACCGCATTTCCTTCCGCATCGATGAAGGATGGGATGACGGCACCCTGATAGGTATTGTTGATATAGTCGAGGACTTCCTGGCTGGTGATCGCTGCGACCAGAGCCTTCGTCTTTTCGGAATCTTCATTTCCCTGTTTGACAGCCAGATAGTTCGTTCTCTTTACGCTTGTTTCCGCATCGAACTTCTCGATCTCGACTGCCGGATCTGTCTCGTTCAGTTTCGCTTCCAGTGCGTAGTTGCCGTTGATGACGGCCGCATCCACATCCGGAAGAGTCAGCGGAAGCTGTCCGGCTTCGATCGCCACGATCTCGTAACCGTGCGGATTGACAGGGTTGCTTCCTTGATCGTCGCTCTTCTGCCCACAGGCGCATAACGTAAGTAATACCAGCAACAATGTAATAATCTTTTTCATTTTCATTCTCCCTTCTTATTACATCTCATTTGTATCCCGGGGCTTAGAAACAAAAAAGCCGTCCATAAGGACGACTTATCATCGTGTTACCACCTTAATTCGTGTATTTCTACACCTCTTTCAGATACAAACATATCCTAGCACGGTAACGTGTGCATGACGTCCGGCTCTCATATCGAACCGGCAGCTCCAAGACCATCTTCCCTCACCCTCCGACATCTTCTTTCACCGACCGAAGACTCTCTACGCTCTTTGGATAAGCTACTCTTCTTTTCCAAGCCTTTTCTAAATTTTAATATGACATCTTCCGTAATTGCAAGGTCTCCTGTAACAGAAATACACATTTTTTTCATAAAATACATCAATCGCTGATAATACTTTCAGTCACCCCGTCCTTATGATCCGCGATATTCACAATATGTCATTTTTACAATGTGTTATACTTTTGATGATATGAAGAAAAAGAAGCTTCTGATCCTCTTGGTCTCTGTACTGCTGATCGCAGCGGTCTTTTTCCTGTGGAACATCATGGCGACACCGTCGGTGGAACATGAACTCGTTTCCTATGACAGCGAACGATTTACGATCTCTGTCGATATCCATAATCGCAACATGTTCAACGGAAAACATCAGATCGCCATCGATTCCAAAACGACTGCAGATGCGGATACACAGTGGCAGGCATATACAAAAAAGGAATATGAGCTGACTCCGGGGACCTATTACATCCATGTGAAGGACGAATTCGGACATACCGTCGATACTCCTTCGATCCTGGATCGGACCCTCTCCCTTACGGTAAACAACGACTTCTATCCGTTCTATCCGGTGGATCAGATCGTCGCTCTGGATCTCTCGACCGTCATCGCCGGGACCGGGGATCCGATCGAGGTCGTCTCTTCCGATCCGGATGTCGCATCGATCCTGGGCGGAGACATCCTGTGCAAATCTCCGGGGACCACGACGATCACCGTATCTTCTGGTGATGTCAAAGAAAGTTTCCCGATCACGGTCACGGATCTCTATACCCTTCCGGAAGAGGACAGTTCAAAAAAACCGTTCCTGAAGGAAACGATCTGTACCGAGGAAGAAGCCCACATGCTGGACGAAGTCCTGGAACGCAAGATCGAAGAAGCCGGATATCAGACCAGAGCCGGCGTCGTCGCAGCTGCCAGGTTCCTGGCACTGGAATTCCCATATAAACTCGCCTACTTCTCGGAAAGCGGACGTCTCGATCCTGCTTCTGCCGTACAGATCGACGGCGAGGGCAGATACTATCACAAAGGTCTCTACCTCAGCGAAGACAAATTCGCAGATATCTCTATCTCCCGCTACGGTCCTGCCTACTGGGGACAGTTCTTCCTGGAAGACACGACCGACGATCACAGTCTGGATGACTATTATCTCTACGACGGATTCGTTCCGGCCGATATCGGATCCAAAATGTATCTGATGAAGAGACCGAACGGTCTCGACTGTTCCGGCCATGTTTCCTGGTGCTACTACAACGGCGGTTTCGACCTGGGAGATCTGGGAGCCGGAGGTCCGGGAAGTCACGGGATGACGGAACTGGGTGAACTCGTCATGATCGATGAGGAGCTCCTGAAGTCCGATCGGATCAAAGCCGGCGATCTCGTCGGTATGGCTGCCCATATCGGTATCGTCATCGGTGTCGATGAGGAACACATCTGGATCAGTGACAACCTGGTCAGCGGTCTCAAGAACACCTGTTACGACAGAACGATGGAATCCTTTGAACAGCTTGGAAGCAATTCATGGAAATACTTCATCCTGATGGACAGCGAATACAAGGAAGACGGAAACTACACACCGATGTGGTAGATCCTTCCTAAATCATTTATCCCACAGAAAAAGGCGTGATCACTCACGCCTTTCGTCTGTTTATTCTTCTTCGGAGGTTTCTTCTGTTTCTGTCAGAATTTCTTCTTCCACAGAATCGTCTTCTTCATCGGCTCTGCCGGTGACATCGCTCGGAAGAGAGGACTCCTCCTGTGCTGCCAGAAGTTTTTCTTCTCTGATCTCATCGAGTTCAGCCGCTCTGGCTTCGATCAGTTTCGTCGTTTCTCTTTCGAACTTCGAACCTGTACCGGCCGGGATCAGCTTACCGATGATGACGTTTTCCTTGATACCGAAGAGGTTATCGGTCTTTCCGTTCACCGCAGCATCCGTGAGGACCTTGGTGGTCTCCTGGAAGGATGCGGCAGACAGGAAGGAATCCGTCTCAACGGAAGATTTCGAGATACCCAGAAGCAATGGGCCGAATCCCGCCATCTTCTTGCCCTCGAAGAACAGCTTGTTGTTGATATCCGTCAGTCTCTTCAAAGAGATCGTCTGTCCTGCTGAGAATTCAGAATCACCCGGTTCGATGATAATGACTTTCTTCAGCATCTGTTTGATGATCACTTCGACGTGCTTGTCGGAGATATCGATACCGGTCACGGCGTAGACCTTCTTTACTTCCTTGAGGATGTAGTTCTGGACAGCCTGTACACCGGCGATGCTCAACAGTTCCTTCGGGTCAACGTTGCCTTCGGTCAGTTTCGCACCGGCTCTGACCTGTTCACCAACCTTGATCCATGCTCTGATAGTCTGTGAGATACCGATCTTGTGAGGGATGGTCTCCTTTTCGTTGGAGATCTCGATCACCCAGGAATGGTCTTCCTGTTCTTCGACCTTTGTGATCTCACCGGCGATCTTTGCCAGAACAGCCGGATGTTTCGGACAGCGCGCTTCGAACAGTTCTTCGACACGAGGGAGACCCTGTGTGATATCGTCGTTCGCGTTTGCGACACCGCCTGAGTGGAAGGTACGCATGGTCAGCTGAGTACCCGGTTCACCGATGGACTGTGCAGCCATGATACCGATCGCTTCGCCAGATTCGACCAGCTTGCCGGTAGCCATGTTACGTCCGTAACACTTACGGCAGATACCGTCCTTGCACTTGCAGGTGAAGGAGTTACGGATGTTCATGCCCTTGATACCGGCAGCGATGATCCTGTCAGCGACAGCTTCATCGATGAATTCGTCTTCATCGATGATGATCTCGCCTGTTTCAGGATCCGCGATCTCTTCCTTGGAGTAACGGCCGACGATACGGTCATAGAATTTCTCGATCGTGGAGTTATCCTTCTGATCGACGATATCCGTGACGTAGTATCCCTGGTCGGTATGACAATCTTCTTCCATGATCATGACATCCTGAGCGACATCGACCAGTCTTCTGGTCAGATAGCCTGACTCGGCTGTCTTCAGAGCGGTATCGGTCAATCCTTTACGCACACCGTGGGTGGAGATAAAGAACTCGGATACGTTCAGACCTTCACGGAAGGAAGAATAGATCGGGACTTCGATGATCGAAGGCTGGTATTCCTTCTTGGATTTCGACTGTGTCGGTCTTCCCATCAGACCACGCATTCCGGCCAGCTGGGTAAAGTTGGACTTGTTACCACGGGCACCGGAAACGGAAGACATGTTGATCGGAGACTTTCTCGGCAGGTTATCCATGACGTCATCACCGATCGCATTCGTCGTATCAGCCCACAGCTTGGAGAAGTGCTTTTCCCATTCAGGGAGAGTCAGCTGACCTCTCTTCAGCAGGTTCTGCAGGACATCGGCTTTCGCCTTTGCTTCTTCGACGAACTTCTGCTTGTGCGGCGCAACGTTGATATCTGCCAGGGAGATCGTCATACCCGCAACTGTCGAGTATTCGAATCCCAGATCCTTGATCGCATCCAGGACATCGGAGGAACCTTCTGTCTTGTATCTCGCGAAGACTTCCGCGATGACCTTGGACAGGTTCTTCTTCGTAAATTCCGGAGCGATCTTCAAACCCTTGATATGCTTCTTGATATCAGTTCCGAATTCCACGAAATTCTTTTCGTTGGTCTTCTTCAGAGAATCGCCCTGTACATCGTTGATGTATGGGAAATCCTTCGGGAACTTATCATTGAAGATCAGTTTACCGATGGTCGTAACCAGATACATGTTGTTCTGCTTTTCCGTGAAGTCGGTCTTGTGCAGGGATGCTGCAGGTACAGCGACACGGGTGTGCAGGTGGACTTCCTTGTTCTGATAAGCCATCAGAGCTTCATTGAAATCCTTGTAGACGTGGCCTTCGTTGTCACCGAACCTTCTCCACATCGCAGCGCCTTCCTTGTCGCCTAAGGCATCAAGTGCATCTGCTTTCTCATAGAATTCCTCTGCGGTCTCTTCCATGTTCAGATAGAAGTTACCGAGGACCATATCCTGAGAAGGAGTAACGATCGGCTTGCCATCCTTCGGACCGAGGATGTTGTTCGAAGCCATCATCAGGATCTCTGCTTCCGCTCTCGCCTCTTCAGACAGAGGGAGGTGGACAGCCATCTGGTCACCGTCGAAGTCGGCGTTGAATGCCGTACATACGAGCGGATGCAGACGGATCGCTCTTCCTTCCACGAGCTTCGGCTTGAACGCCTGGATACCCAGACGGTGAAGTGTCGGAGCACGGTTCAGGAATACCGGATGATTATCCATGATCTCTTCCAGGACATCCCAGATCTGCGGATCGAATTTCTCGATCATCTTCTCTGCGAACTTGCTGGACTGAGCGATCTTCTGATTGACCAGTTCGTTGATGACGAACGGTTTGTATAACTGAATGGCCATCTCTCTAGGGATACCGCACTGGTACATCTTGAGATCCGGACCGACTGCAATAACAGATCTTCCTGAGAAGTCGACACGCTTACCTAAGAGGTTCTGTCTGAATCGACCCTGCTTACCCTTTAAGGAGTGAGACAGAGATTTCAGCGGCCTGTTTGCGGAACCCTTGACCGGGTTTCCTCTTCTGCCGTTGTCGATCAGAGCGTCGACTGCTTCCTGCAGCATACGTTTTTCGTTCTGAACGATGATGCTAGGAGTACCGATCTCCAGAAGTTTCTTCAGACGGTTGTTACGGGTGATGACTCTTCTGTAGAGATCGTTCAGATCGGAGGTAGCGAAACGTCCGCCGTCCAGCTGCAGCATCGGCCTGAGATCAGGCGGGATGACCGGCAGTACTGTCAGCACCATCCATTCCGGCTTGTTTCCGGAATCGACGAAGGCGTTGATCGTCTCCAATCTCTTGATCAGTTTCTTGCGCTTATCACCCTGAGCCTTTTCCAGCTCCTTGGTGATCGCCTGTTTTTCTTTTACGACATCGACCTGTTCGAGCAGGGTCTTGATCGCTTCCGCACCTGTCTGGGCCTTGAACGCATCCTTGCCGTAGAGAGCTTCGTAATTTCTTACTTCCATCTCGGACAAAGCCTGCTTGTATTCCAGACCGGTCTTGGAACGGTCACCCGGGTCAGTGACGATCCAGGTAACGAAGTATACGACTTCTTCCAGGATCTTCGGAGAAACGTTGAGCACCAGGCCCATTCTGGAAGGGATACCCTTCAGATACCAGATATGAGCGACCGGAGCTGCCAGGGAGATGTGTCCCATACGCTCTCTTCTGACGGATGACTTGGTGATCTCGACACCGCATCGGTCACAGACGACGCCTTTGTAACGGACTTTCTTATATTTTCCGCAGTAACATTCCCAGTCCTTCGTCGGACCGAAGATCCGTTCACAGAACAGACCGTCGCGTTCCGGCTTCTGGCTGCGATAGTTGATGGTCTCCGGCTTTGTGACTTCACCGTGGGACCATTCCAGAATACGTTCCGGAGAGGCTAAACTGACTTTGATCGCTTCAAACTTGTTCTTTGCCATGTCTATACCTCCTCATCACTATCATAGAAGCCTACAACAGCTTCCGGTGCATCGTCATCCAGGGAATCTCTGACTTCGAGACCTTCTGTATCTTCAACGACAGTTGCGTCAGAAGCTCTCTCGACATCACGCTCATCTTCATCGGAACGGGAGATGCTGACTTCGTTTCCGTCCGCATCCAGCATCCTGACATCCAGTGCCAGGGCCTGCAGTTCGTTCTTCAGGACGTTGAAGGATTCAGGAATACCCGGTTCAGGGATCCTGCGACCCTTGATGATCGCATCGTAAGTCTTCGTACGTCCGTTGATATCATCGGATTTGACCGTCAGGATCTCTTCCAGAGTATGAGCAGCGCCATACGCTTCCAGAGCCCAGACTTCCATTTCACCGAATCTCTGACCACCGTTCTGTGCTTTACCGCCTAACGGCTGCTGAGTTACCAGGGAATACGGACCTGTCGCACGGGCATGCAGCTTATCATCGACCATGTGGGCCAGCTTGATCATATACATGACACCGACGGCGATCCTTTCGTCATAAGGTTCACCGGTCTTGCCATCACGAAGGACGATCTTGCCATCCATGGATGTCTGAGCTTCCTTCATGATCTCCGTCAGTTCTTCGTTGGTGATACCGTCGAAGACCGGAGTCGCGAATTTGACCGGTTTGCCCGTCTTCTCGCTCAAAGCCTTGGCAGCCATACCCAAATGGATCTCCAGGACCTGACCGATGTTCATACGTGAAGGAACACCGAACGGGTTCAGCATGATGTCGACCGGTGTGCCGTCCGGCATGAACGGCATATCTTCGATCGGCAGGATCTTGGATATGACACCCTTGTTTCCGTGTCTTCCGGCCATCTTGTCGCCTTCAGAGATCTTACGTTTCTGAACGACATAGACCTTGATGACTTCTGTCACGCCCGGACCGAGATCGTATCCGTCAGATCTCTTGAAGACTCTGACCGACTGAACGATACCGGCACCGCCGTGCGGAACTCTGAGTGAATTGTCTCTGACTTCGTGCGATTTCTCACCGAAGATCGCGAGTAACAGTTTTTCTTCCGGTGAAGCATCGGACTGTCCTTTCGGAGTGACCTTACCGACGAGGATGTCACCTTCCTTGACTTCCGCACCGACCATGACGATACCTCTCGCATCCAGGTTGCGGCATGCGCCTTCCTGAACGTTCGGGATATCTCTGGTGATCTCTTCTTCACCGAGTTTCGTCTTTCTCTTTTCGATCGAATATTCATCGATATGGATCGAAGTATAGACATCGTCCTTGACCATCCTCTCGGACATGATGATGGCATCCTCATAGTTGTAGCCATGCCATGTCATGAAGGCGATCGTTACGTTCTGACCTAAAGCCAATTCGCCGTCATCCATACTCGGACCGTCAGCGATGATATCGCCGACCTTCACCTTGTCACCGTTCTCGACGATCGGGCGGTGGTTGATGCAGGTACCGGCATTGGAACGTGCGAATTTCTCCAGCGCGTAGTCATGTTCCGTACCGTCAGGTGAAGTGATCGTGATCATGTTCGCATCCACATACGTTACCGTACCTTCATCGTTGGAGACCAGACCTGTGCCTGAGTCTCTGGCGATCTTCGATTCGATACCGGTACCGACATATGGTGCATGAGGTCTCAGAAGCGGAACAGCCTGTCTCTGCATGTTCGCACCCATCAGGGCACGGGAAGCATCATCGTTCTCGAGGAACGGGATACATGCGGCAGCGACAGAGACGATCTGCTTCGGTGAGACGTCGGCCAGTTCCACATCCGCCTTGTTGGCGAGGATGGTTTCACCGGCTTTTCTGGCAACGACCTGATCGTTGATGAGTTTTCCATCGACGACCTCGTTTGCCTGAGCAATGATATAGTCGTTCTCATCATCTGCGGACAGATAGATGTAGTCTTCGGATACATTGCCTTTCTTGTCTACCTTGCGGTACGGAGTCTGAATGAAACCGTACTTGTTGATCTTGGCATAGGTAGTCAGGTAGGAGATCAGACCGATGTTCTGGCCTTCCGGCGTTTCGATCGGACAGATCCTGCCATAGTGTGAGTTATGAACGTCACGGACTTCAAATCCGGCTCTCTCTCTGGTCAGACCGCCAGGTCCGAGGGCAGAGATACGACGTTTGTTGGTGAGTTCGGCCAGCGGGTTCTGCTGATCCATGAACTGTGACAGCTGAGAAGATGAGAAGAATTCTCTGATCGCACCGGACAGCGGACGGTTGTTCGTCAGTGTCTTCGGTGTAGCGTTCTCGACTTCCGTGATGGACATCTTTTCCTTGACGGCTTTTTCCATACGGGAAAGACCGATACGGAACTGATTCTGGATCAGTTCGCCGACAGTACGGATCCTACGGTTGCCCAGCATATCGATATCATCGGTCGTACCGACGCCGTCGAGCAGCGTGAACATGTAGTTGTAGAACGCCAGCATATCAGACATCGTGATGCACTTCTTGTCGTTGAGCGGATCGATACCGATCAGTCGGATCGTGCTCTCGTCATCGTTCGGATTGACGATGTTGATGACCTGACAAGCCGTACCGACCAGCCATGCGCTGATCTTTTCTCCGCTGTTGACTCTGGCTCTGATCGCATCTTCCTTGTCGGACATCAGCATGTAGCTGTCATGATCCGGCAGGTAGTAAGGCATTGCCTGTTCGTCTTCGACCTTGACGTCTTCGGACTTGCTGTCAGTCAGTCTGCCCAGGACGAAGAATCTCTGTCCGTAATCCATGACGGCACCGTAGTTCTCGGAAGTCAAAGGTACTTCCTTGGCGACGATACCGGAATAGATGCGAACGGTCGAAACTTCCTTGGCGATCTTCTTGACATCGTCGAGTGTCAGTACGGTACCCATGAAATAGGTCGTATCTGCCAGGTCGATGTCGTTTGCCAGGACACGTCCCTTCAGTGCCAGTTTGTCTTCAGTCGAGACTTCGACGACAGTCGGATGTGAGAAGACGTGTCTGAACGGGAAAGCTTCCACGTGAGAACCCTTGACCAGGTGTTCTCTCATGACGTTTCTCTCCGCCTTTTCGATCTTCGTTCCTGCCTTGTACAGGATACTTCCGTCTGCCTTATAGACATCTTCCGCCAGAACGTGATGTTCGATACGGTCGATGACGTTGAGTTTCTTTCTCAGCTTATATCTGCCGGCAGCGGTAAGATCGTATTTCTTCTGGTCGAAGAACTTGGCGTTCATCAGGTTTGCGGCACCTTCCACAGTCGGAACTTCGTCCTGTTTCTGGTTCTTGTGCATTTCCAGCAATGCCGCATCCATCGTCTTGGTCTTATCAGCCTGCAGTGTATTGGTGAGTTCTTCATATGCACCGAGGAAGGAGGTATAGACTGCTTCATAGATGTTCAGGAACTCGCGGTCTTCATTGGAATTGATCAGATCGTCATAGACTTTCAGACCCATGGAACGAAGGAAGGTCTTGACCTTTTCAACGTCAAAACCGTCTTCTCCCTTTTCCAGATTCAGCGAGAAGCCGATACATTTCAAAAGGATCGTCGATAAGATCTTACGCTTTCTGTCGACGGACATGTTCATGATCCGGCCCAAAGCGTTCTTCTTATCGTCAGTCATGAATTCCAGCCAGGTGCCCCGTGACGGGATGAGTTCTCCGCTGAACGTCTCTCTTCCTGTCTTGTCGTCGGTCTGCGTATCGAAGTACGCACCCGGAGATCTGACGATCTGGGAGACGATGACTCTCTCTGCACCGTTGATGATGAATGTACCGGTCGGAGTCATCATCGGGAAATCACCGAGGAAGACTTCTTCTTTTCTGGTGATGACTTCACCGGTGTCCTCATCGATGATCTCAAGCTCCATGTTGGCTTTTAACGGCGCGCGATAGTCCTCTTCACGGTATTTTGTTTCAGCGACGCTGAATTTCGGTTCACCAAACTCGTAGTTCAGCAGCTTCAAACGAATATTGCCGCTGTAATTCTGGATCGGATAAATGTCATCGAATACTTCTTTGATCCCTTCGGTGATGAACCACCGGAAGGAATCGGTCTGTACCTCTACTAAATTTGGCAGTTCCAGATTGCCTGAAACCTTCGAATAGTCACGGCGAGTAGAATGTTTACCCGATTCAACAGTTTTATATGTTTGTTTCATTAGCGCCGTCCTTTCAAATAATTAATGTGCATCGATCGGATCACAGCAATCTATGACGTAATAACCGCTGTCTTTTTCGATCACTGTGACCTTATCGAATAGTGTTTCAAGTTTTGCTATGGATGACTTCGCTCCCTGAGCTTTCCGGATCACGATATAAAAGTGACCGGACTCATTCAGCATCTTCATCGACTTCTCATACAGGTCATATATGACCTTCTTTCCTGCCCGAATGGGTGGATTCAGTACGATCGTGTCGAACGGATGTCCGAGCGTCGTGATGTCATCGCACAGATGTACTCTGATATCTGTCTGATTCAGCTTGCAGTTGAGTATCGCAAGATCGACGGCACGGGAGTTGACTTCTGCCATCTCCGTGTCCGCTTCCGGATGAAAATGCTTCAGGATGATCCCGACGGGACCGTAACCTGAACCCAGATCCAGGATGGATCTTCCGAGTTCCCTGCGATAGATGCTTCTGATCAGGATATAAGTACCGTAATCAACGTTATTCTTGGAAAAAACGCCGTTATCGGTAATGAAACGGAAAACCACATTATCGAAATAATACGTGAACTCCTTGCGGTCGGAATCCAGGTCCTTATTATCCGTATAATAATGGTTCATTGACTAATTATTTGATTTCGACGGTTGCTCCTGCATCAACTAACTGCTTCTTGATCTCTTCTGCTTCTTCCGGGCTGATGTTTTCCTTGATCGGGCTCGGGCACTTGTCAACCAGACCCTTAGCTTCAACCAGACCTAAGCCTGTGATCGTCTTGACGACCTTGATGACAGCAGTCTTTGCATCACCGAAGTGAGTTAAGATAACAGAAACGGAAGTCGGACCCTGAGGAGCTTCGTCAGCCGGTGCAGCTGCAACTGCGACAGGAGCAGCAGCGGTAACGCCGAACTTCTCTTCGATCGCCTTTACTAAGTCGTTTAATTCAAGGATGCTAGCTTCTTCCAAATAAGCCAGGATCTCGTCATGTGTTAATTTTGCCATTTTAAATTTTCCCTTTCTTTTTGATTATGCAGCTTTTGCTTCTTCGGCCGGCGCTGCTGCCTCTTCGACTGCCGGAGCTGCAGCTTCGGCAGGAGCTTCACCCTTTGCGTCAGCAACAGCCTTGACGACTCTTGCGAATGAGCTTACAGGTGACTGTAAACAGCTCAGTAACATAGATAACATACCGTCGCGGTTCGGAAGCAGTGAAAGTTCCTTGATCGTATCTTCATCAACGACCTTGCCCTCAACGATACCTTTCTTCAGTACCAGAGCTTTGTGTTTTTTCGCGAACTTGGCAAGGACTCTTGCCGGTGCAGTCGCATCCGTGGAGAACGCAAAGGCATTCGGGCCGTTCAGAGTGTCTTTCAGATCTTCGTAGCCTGTTTCGTCACATGCTCTTTCGACCATGGTGTTCTTGTAGACTTTGAAGTCGACATCTTCAGCTCTAAGTGCACGTCTGAGTTCTGTTACTTCCGCAACGCTGAGACCGCGATACTCGCAGACGACTGTAGACTGAGAGTTTCTGATCTTGTCAGTGATCTCAGCGACCTGTGCCTGCTTGTTACTTAATACAGCTTGATTCATGTTCCCTCTTTCTAACACCCATATACTCATAAAAAGAAAACCTGTATCCACAGACACAGGTTTAAAAATCATCTTCTGATCAACCTCGGTAACATTATTAAGCTATCCGCCGTTACTGTCTATGGTATATCGATGCCTAATAATAATACCTTAATCTATCTTATTTTTCAATCATTTTTTGCGTTCAGAACAGCTTTTTCAACGATTCGTCCGGTCCTTTGACGAAATGATCGTCATGAAGGGCGGAAAGTGCGATATATCCGTGATTTACCGCGTTGAGATCTACTCTGAGATCCTCCGGATCGACATCGACCTTCCGGTCTCCCGAAACGACATCGATATAGTATTCTCCCTTTTCTTCACGATAGGCCAGGACGTCGTTGTAGCGGATGTGAGCCAGGTGATCACAGACCAGACATCCCTTGATCTCCTCTTCCGGGAGGTTTGGGATATTGACGCTCAGGACATAGGAGAGACGGTCTTCGCTCTCGCTGAACTTCTTCGCCAGCTTCGTCCCGATCTTTGCGGCGACCCGGAAGGATTCCGGATGGAAATCCGCCAGGGAGACAGCCATCGCCGGGATCCCGAGCAGCCAGGCTTCCCTGGCAGCGGAGATCGTTCCGGAGTAGATGATGTCCGTAGACACGTTGGCTCCGCGGTTGATCCCGGAGACCACCAGATCGATCTGATCCCTGAACAGGAGGTTCACACCGCCGTGGGTACAGTCCGCAGGCGTTCCCCAGATCGCATATGCTTTCTTCACAAAAGGAAGTTCCCGTTCTTCGAAACGGACCCTTCCCGCAATGGTCAGATGGTGGGAATTGGAGCTCCTCTCTCCTTCCGGAGCGGCCACATAGATATCTGCGATCTTCGACAGTTCTTCCGCAAACTGTCTCAGTCCGGGAGAATCGATCCCGTCATCGTTGGTCAAAAGAATCTTCATCTTCAATCCTCTTCTTTCATTTTCTCCAGGATCGACAGGATCTCTTTCGGCTGATGGATCCTGTAGCCCTGATACAGATGGGACGGCCTGTCTTTATCCGAGACGATCCAGATCGGAGTCATCCCGGCACGGGTCGATCCGAGCACATCCATGGAGAACACATCTCCCACCATGACACACTCTTCCGGCTTCACTCCCAGCAGTTCACACGTCTTCTCAAAGATCCGCGCATCGGGCTTATCGATCCCGTAGTCGTCACTGACGACGATCACATCGAAGTAGTGTTCGATCCCGACCTGTCTGATCTTGGAATGCTGGGAGAAGGAATCGCCGTTGGAGAGGATCCCCAGTTTATATTTTCCCTTCAACTGTTCCAATACTTCAGTCATCCCATGACGTAGAACCGTGTATTCATACATATGCGCATGGTAGTACGGAAGGAATTCCTCTTCAAGGTCTTCCGGGAGATATTCTCCGTATTTCTTCCGGTAGTTATCGATCCTTCGTTTCATCGAGATCGTTCCGTTGCATTCATACAAGAGGAAGTCCTGCAGTACGGCTTCGAATTCCAGTTCGTTCATATCAGAAAAATACTTACGGAAATAATCTGCGTAGATCCCGTAAGCACCTTCCTGTCTCACCGAAAGAGTCCCGTCAAAATCAAAGATCACTGCTTTGATCACTTGCCTGTTCCGCCTTTTCGATGATCTTCTTGCATTTCCGTTCAAATTCCGGACGTTCCATCATGACGATGGCCCCGCATCCCTCGCACTTGATCTTGATGTCCACACCCATGCGGACGATCTTCCAGTAGTGCGACTTACGGCAGGGATGATCCTTCTTCATCTGAACGATGTCATATAAACCGTAGTTTTCTACCATAATACCTCGCTGTCGAGAATGACCGTTACCGGTCCGTCGTTCACCAGGGCAATCTTCATATCGGCACCGAAAATGCCCTCCTGTACCTCTATCGACAGATCTCTGAGACACTCGTTGAAATACAGGTAGAGTTCTTTCGCCCTGTCACCGCCCAAGGCATCCGTGAAGCTCGGACGGTTTCCTTTTTTCGCATCGGCATACAGCGTGAACTGTGAGATCGACAATACCTTTCCGTCCACGTCATAGATGGAACGGTTGATCTTCCCGTTTTCATCGTCAAAGATGCGCAGCTTGCTTAGCTTGGCTGCCATCTTTTTCACAGTTTCTTCCTTGTCCGTAAGACCAAGACCGACCAGGACCATATAGCCCCGGCCGATCTTGCCTGTGATCTGATCATCTACGGTGCAGCTGGCCTCAGTAACTCTTTGTACGACCAGCTTCATCTTATTTTGTATTCTTGACCTTGACCCAGAGTTCGGAGATCGTCTTCAGGACGTCTTCGTTGTTGTGGAAGACTTCGTCTTTGTCTGTCTTGTCTCTCGGGATGTAGGCATCGATGCCTGCGTAGTCTTCTGCCGCAATGGTCTTCAGAGCTTCCGCATTGACAGAAGAGTAACCGACGAAGGTGGAGTTTTCAAGGGCTGCATCATAGCTTATGATGTAGTCGATGAACTTGTAGGCGTTATCGACGTTCTTCGCATCCTTGTGGATGACCATCGCATCAACGAAGTAGTTGGTACCTTCGGTCGGTGCCCAGAACGCCATGTTTTCATTGTCGAGGGCGATCAGAGCTGCATCGCCGGAATACATCATTCCCATCGCCTTTTCGCCGTTTGCCAGACCGTCGATCGCCTCATCGGTGACATATGCCGGATCCATATTGACGGCGATATCCAGGAGCCATTCATAGGCGGCATTGAGTTCTTCTTCCTTGTCGGTATTCATGGAATAGCCCAATGCTTTTTCAGCCATCATGAAGGCGTCACGGATCGAGTCATACATGTAGATCATGCCTTTGTATTTGGTGTTCCTCAAGACGTTCCAGCCCTGTGATTCCACATCCGCCTGATCGACCAGGGTCTTGTCGTAGCAGATACCGACGTTGCCCCAGAAGTAAGGAACGGAGTAGTCATTGTTCGGATCGAAATCCATGTTCAGTACCTGATCATAGAGAAGATCGAGGTTCTGCAGTTTTGACTTGTCCAGAGGCTGGACCATATCTTCCGCGATCAGTCTTTCGATCATGTAGTCGGAAGGAATGATGACGTCATAGACCGTACCGCCAAGCAGTTTGGTATACATCGATTCATTGGATTCGAATGTCGTGATCGAAACCTTGATACCTGTCTCTTTTTCAAAAGAGTTGATCACTTCATCGGAAATATACTCACCCGGTAAGAAGACATAGAGTTCTCCGCCTTTTCCGTTTCCTCCGTTGTTGCCGCCGCCGGAGCAGCCGCACAGGAGAAGCAAGGCCAATACGACACTAAGCAGTTTTTTCATTATTTTTCCTCCTTGATTTCAATAACGGTAATACATTGCTGAAGATTAATACGACTGTGATCGCCAGAACGATCAGCGTTGAAAGCGCGTTGACGCTCGGATTGATACGTTTCGTCGTTGCATAGACATAAGTCGAGATGTTGTTGATGCCCGGACCTGTCGTAAAGTAGGAGATCACGAAATCGTCGAATGACATCGTGAAGGCGACAAGCGCTCCGGATACGATACCCTCTCTGATCTGAGGGATGATGACTTTATATAAGGCCTGGAACGGCGTACAGCCCAGATCCAGTGCCGCTTCCGCCAGGTTCTCATCGAGCTGTCTGAGCTTCGGTGTGACCGACAGCATCACGTATGGGATACAGAAGATGATATGGGCCAGAAGCAGTGTGCCGAAACCTGTCGGGACATTGAGCGTTGAGAATAACAGCATCAGCCCGATCGCCGTGACGATATCCGGATTCAGCATCGGCAGGTTGTTGACCTGGGTGACGATCTGACGGATGAGACGGCTCGACTTGGACAGGCCGATGGCGACGATCGTACCGATGACCGTTGAAACGACAGTCGCGATCACTGCGATCAATACCGAGTAATAGATCGATTCCATCATCGCCCTGGTATGGAACATCTTTTCATACCACTGCAGCGAAAAGCCTGTGAAGTTGGTCAGCGATCTTGACGCATTGAACGAAAAGAAGATGACATAGACGATCGGCAGATAGAAGAAGGCCATGATCAGTCCCAGATAGATCTTCTGGAAGATCGCCTTGTTTTTCCTGTTTTTCTTCATCAGACTGCCTCCTTGTCATAGTCGAACTTCCTGGTGAAATACATCGAGACCAGGATGACCAGAGCCATGATCAGCGAGATCGCCGAACCGAAGTTCCAGTCGCCGGTCGTGACGAAGTAGTTCTCGATCAGGTTACCGACCAGTACGTAGGAACCGCCGCCCAGCAGTTTCGGAATGAAGAAGGACGATACGGCCGGAAGGAAGACCAGTGTGATACCGGAAATGACGCCCGGGATCGACAGAGGAAGAGTCACCTTCAGGAAGGCCATACGGTCATCGCAGCCCAGGTCATTGGCTGCAGGCACGAGCGATGGATCCATCTTTGACAGAGACGTATAGATCTGAAGGATCATATACGGCAGGAAATTATAGACCATACCGATGTAGACCTTGATCTCCGGGGAGATATCGATATTCAGCAGGATACCTCTCCAGGCGTAGGTCCTTACCAGCATGTTGATCAGCTGCGGAAGTGTCACCATCAGCACCATCACGGACTGGGAGTCCGGTTTCATCCTGGCGATGAAGTAGGCTGCCGGATAGCCCAGCAGGATACAGATGATCGTGGTGATGAGTGCCAGCTTCAGGGAACGGCCCAATACTTCGATGAAGATCGGGTCGGAAAAGAAACGAACGAAATTGTTTAAGGTCAGTCTGACCGGGATGACAACATTACCCTGTTCCGAGAACGCATAGAACACGATGATCAGCATCGGCAATACGATCAAAGCGGCTGCCCAGATCAGGTAAGGATGCACCAATCTTCGAAAGCTCTTCATTATCCTAAACTCTTCTCCATGACATGGATATCTTCCGGATCGAAGTCGAGCGATACGATATCGCCCTCTTCCTGACATTCCGTCGTATGGATCTTGTAGGTACGGCCCTCTGTAACGAATGTCACATCGTAGACGCCCTCCTCGATCTCCATCGGATCGAAATCGAAACGGACATCATCGATCTCGACTTCGTTCTCTGTTTCCAGATCCCAGGCATAAGCACCTGCCCAGTTCTTCAGGTCGACAGAGATCGCCATGGATTCCTTGATCTCATCGATGGATTTATAGACATCGAAAGCCTGGATACCGATCTTCTCATCTGTATCCTCATTGAACTTCGGCAGGACGACATCGACGTCCACGCTGATCGAAGTTCCGGCAGCGGTACGGAAGGTGATCTCGTATCTTCCCGGCTCATTCTGGATATTGTGTGTGACGGATGCGATGGAGACTTCCGTCTCTTCCGCATCGTCTTTCCACGCCTGTGCATTGGCGTAGAGGATCAGATCTTCATTGGTCACGGCAGGCACATCCGCAACGTCCATCATGAAGTCGGAAGCCGACATCATTTCATGTGCCTCGGCATTGTGCACGTCTTCATTGCCCATGACATGAAGCTTGACGGTCTTGGCGGCACCGCGCTTGGTCTCGACGATGATCTCGTAATGAACGCCCTTGAACAGGACAGACATGACCTGACCGTTCATCTTGCCTCTGGATTTCTTCTTGATCTGAATATCTTCCGGACGGATGACGACATCCACCGGCTGATTCGGCTTGAAGTCGTGGTCGACACATTCGAAGTCACGGTCATCGAAATTGACCAGATAGTCTTTCTTCATGATGCCGTCGATGATATTGGACTGGCCGATGAAGTTTGCGACATAGCGGTTCGCCGGTTCGTTGTAGATCTCGGTCGGCGTACCGATCTGTTCGATATTTCCGTCTTTCATGACGACGATCTTGTCGGACATCGTCAGCGCTTCTTCCTGGTCATGCGTGACAAAGATGAAGGTGATACCGACTTCTTTCTGAATACGCTTGAGTTCCTGCTGCATCTCTTTTCTGAGTTTCGCATCCAGTGCACTCAAAGGTTCATCCAGTAAAAGGACGTCCGGTTCATTGACCAAAGCTCTGGCGATCGCAACTCTCTGCTGCTGTCCGCCGGATAACTGAGTGACATCTCTTTTCTGATAGCCGTCCAGTCCGACCAGTTCCAGCATCCTGTCCACCTTCGGTTTGATCAGGTCGTTGGACATCTTCTTGATCCGAAGTCCGAATGCGACGTTCTCGTAAACGTTGAGATGCGGGAACAATGCATACTTCTGGAATACTGTATTGATCGGGCGTTTGTATGCGGGGACATCGGAGATCTCTTCTCCGTTGAATACGACAGAACCCTCGTCCTGATCCAGGAAACCGCCCAGGATACGCAAGAGCGTCGTCTTGCCGCAGCCGGAAGGACCCAAAAGAGTAACGAACTCATTCTCGTAGATATCCAGGTTGATACCTTTCAACACCGTCTGACCATCGAAATTCTTTACGATATTTCGGAATTCAATCAGCTTTTCCATGTGCCATACCCTCCAAATAATATCATTATATGTTATTTTACCTATTTTTAAAGACCATTTTATAAAATCGTATCTCACAAAAACAGGCGGCCTGGACCGTCCTGTTTTTTATCCGTATTTTTCCCTATTTCAGAACGATCAGAGCGGTCAGCACACAGTCTTCTTCATTGACGTTCCGGATCCCGTGGCTGTGTCCGTCTTCACAGATCATGACATCTCCCGCAGTGACTTCATATTCCGTTCCGTCATCGTTGTACAGGGCCTTTCCTTCATTGATCACAAAGATCTCTTTTTCACCTTCGTGAACGTGTACACCGATCCCGCAGTCCTTCTTCAGAAGCATCTGTGAATACAGTCTTCCCTTCTCGTAGAGATCCTCTTTCCCGCAGATATCCGTGATCACGACTCTGCCCGGACCTTCCCGCATCGCTTCTCTGACCTTGACGTTCCTGTTTTCCTTTCTGACGATCATCCTGTCTCCCCTTCTTTCGTTTATAATTTAATTATAAAGGAAATCATCATATGAAACACTACATGCCTACCAGGATCCTGACAGGATTCGGGATCCTTCAGAAACAGAAAGCCGTCTTCGGGAAACTCGGAAAGAGATGTCTGATCATCACTTCGAAACATTCCGGAAAAGCTTCCGGAGCACTCGACGATCTGACGGCGATCCTCAACGAGTCTTCGATCGCTTATGATGTCTTCGATCGGATCGCTCAGAACCCGACTGTCGTCTCCTGTATCGAAGCCGGAAGATGTGCCCATTCCTTCGATGCGGACTTCATCGTCGGGATCGGCGGAGGTTCCGTCATGGATGCGTCCAAGACCGCCGCAGTCGTCGCCGCCAATCCGCAGCTGGAAGAAGCCGACATCTACGCCCAGAACTGGAAGAACAGTCCCGTCCCGCTGGTCCTGATCGGTACGACGGCCGGGACCGGATCGGAAGTCACCTACGTCTCCGTCATGACCAATCAGAACGGCATCAAGAAATCGATCCACAACGACGATCTCTATGCACGCTATGCCTTCGGCGATCCTGCCTATACCCGTTCCATGCCGGAAAAGGTGAGGATCTCCACGGCGATCGATGCGTTAGCCCATCTCCTGGAAGCCTATTTCAACAACAATGCCGATGCGATCTCCCATGCCTGTTCCAGGGAGGGAGTGAAGCTCCTGTATCCGAAGCTGAGACTGCTGAAAGAAAAAGCGGAACTCTCCGATGAAGATCTGGAAACGGTATATGACGCTTCCATCCTCGGCGGACTGGCCATCAACCGCACCGGCACGGTCTTCTGTCATACGCTGGGATACTATTTCACCGAGAACTATCATCTTCCGCACGGCTTCGCCTGTGCCATCTTCACCAACGATCTGATCGATTATGAGCTGAAGAATCATGGATCCTATGCGCAGGACTTCTTCGATTCCCTGAACATCGATACCGGGGAACTGAAAGAGCTGATCAGCGATCTTCTTCCGCCTATCGATTTCCGTCTGAGTGAAGAAGAGATCGAAAAGATGCTTCCGCGCTACACCGACAACAATTCCGTAAAGAACACCTACGGAACGATGACTGTGGAAGATATCCGTCAGGTCCTGGAGAAATTCCGATAAAAGAAAAAAGTCATTCCTGATGAGGATCGCTTCCTTCGGGAATGACTTTTCTTTTTGTCGTCTTATTTGACTGTTTCGTCGATGAAGGCTCTCACACCGCCTGCATCGCGGTAACCGCCCATCTTTCCGGCAACTTCGCCGTCTTTGAAGATATATACCTGCGGGATCGACATGATTCCGTACTCACCTGCCAGATCCATATTGTCATCGACGTTTACTTTTACGAATTTCACATCCGGATATTCACTGTCCAGTTCTTCGAGGACAGGTCCCAGCATCTTGCATGGACCGCACCATTCTGCGAAGAAATCTACCAGTGTCGTACCGGTCTTGATGGTCTCTTTGAATTCTGCAGCATCAATCATTTTCATATGTACTACCTCCGTTATTATTATCCGTTAATCGGATCCTTTTTGGAAAGCGAAACGCTCAGCCCAGCAGTGCAGCTGCATCTTCATCGATGATGACCGTCACGTTTTCGTGTTTCTGCAGGATGGAAGCCGGGCAGGATACATCGATCGGTCCTTCCAGCATCTCCTTCACGGCCTTGGCCTTGTTCGAACCTGTCGCGATCAGAAGGATGGCTTTCGCCTTCATGATCGTTCCGATCCCCTGAGTCACTGCCTGTGTCGGGACCTTGGTGATATCGTTGTCGAAGAAGCGGCAGTTGTCCCTGATCGTGGACTCCGCCAGATCGGTCACGTGCGTTCCGGAATCGAACGGTGTACCCGGTTCGTTGAAGGCGATGTGTCCGTCCGAACCGATCCCCAGCAGCTGGATATCGACCGGGCAGGCATCGATCATCTCGTCGTAGTGTCTTGCCTGAGCTTCGAGATCTTCTCCCAGTCCGGATGGCACATGTGTGTTCTCTTCCGGGATATCGATATGATCGAAGAGATTATGATGCATGAAGGCATAATAGCTCTCCGGATGCGTGATCGGCAGACCGACGTATTCATCCAGGTTGAAGGAACGGATCTCTTTATAGGATGTTCCGTTCTCCTGATGATCCTTCACCATGCGCGCATAGAGTCCCAGCGGAGTGGAACCTGTCGCCAGTCCGAGCACCTTTCCCGGTCTCAGATATTCCTTCATCACTTCAAACGCCTTATCAGAGGCTTCTTCATAGTCTTTTGTCCTGATTACATTGATCATAGTTTTTCTCCTGTCAATATTATATTCTATACGATCGCAAAACGGTACCCGATGCGGTATTCCTGTCCCTTGTCGAGAACGATGTTTCCTTTCGCATTCTCGAAGACACGGATCTCCGGTTCGTCATCGAGGGTATTCACCCACGGTTCCAGACAGACGAACGGTGCCTTCGGTGTCCATAACGCAAAGATGCGGAAACCCTCTTCCGTTTCCATGATGATACTGTTTTCTCCGTCTGTCAGAGTGAAACGGCGGCTCTTCGGATCATGGATCACATAGGTCGGATACCGTTCGAAGAGTTCATAGCTCAAAGGCAGGACACTTCCTTCCACATCCTCGCATTCGAATTCGACCCGATAGTCGGAGAAGTCCTTTTTGGGATCCAGCGGACAGTTGAAGGCCGGGTGGAGCCCGAAACCGAAGATCAGTTTTTCTTCTTTTTCGTTGTATACCGTATAATCGACCGATACCTGATTGTCCTTCAGGGTATACCTTACTTCCATGCGGAAATGATAAGGATACTGTGCATACGTTTCCTCATTGTCTTCCAGTTCGAACAGAAGATAGTCCGTTCCTTTCTCCAGGAAGCGGAACTCCGCATGACGGCATACACCGTGATTGTTTACCTTATGATCTTCTCCCTTGAAGTTCAGGATCTTGTCTTTCGGAGAAGAGACATGCGGAAACAGGATCGGATTCCGGTTCGACCAGTACTTCGGATCTCCGTCCCACATGTATTCGATGTCTTTGTCTTTTCTGCGGAAGCCGGCGATCTCGCAGGCCTTCGTATCGACCGCGAGGATCACTTCCTCGTTTTCCAGCTGATGGATCATGAATAAAAAAGTTCGCGTTCGCTCACGTTGATTCTGTTTGAAGATCAGCTTGAATCGTTGCGATATCTTTATCGTTATTGAAAATGAGGGGCAGACCGTAAGGCCTGCCCTTTCTTTTATAATGAGTAT
>Ga0256405_10002599_pt1 | contig 40600 bp, 33 predicted proteins | sample RumenRJG_02DNA_FD_189096 | JGI IMG/M metagenome (GOLD analysis project Ga0256405, IMG submission 189096) | Bovine rumen microbial communities from Lethbridge, Alberta, Canada - RJG_02 | ecosystem: Host-associated > Mammals > Digestive system > Stomach > Rumen | place: Canada: Alberta... | reverse complement strand
TGATATTCTATATTTAAATAGGTGTATTACTTCAACACCGTCAAATAATTGTATCAAATAATATTTAAAAAGTCAATACCATTTTGCATTTTGACTAAAAATTACGTTAAATTTTGTCAAAATGCACAACAGGTTATCTGCTGAATTATGAGGGAGGCACAATATGATCAGTCGGAACACTTATCAACGCAAGGACGGACGTTGGGAATCAAGGATTTATACAAAATGTAATAAACCCGGTAAAACGCAGTACAGATCGTTCTATGGCAAGACCAGGGAAGCAGCAGAAGCCAAGGCAGCTTCATACTTACAGGAACTCTGCGAGGCAAGCACAGCGGAGATGACTGTCGGGCAGCTTGCAGCTGAATATCTGTCGGTAAAGACCCCGCAGCTGAAAGAATCGACTGCCGCCAACTACAGAATGAAGCTCGAAAAGCACATCATACCGGCGCTCGGTAAACTTGCTGTATGTTCGGTAAAAGCAAAGAGCATATATGCATTTATAGAAACTATGCGTCAGTCAGGGCTATCCGAGCGCTATATTTCGGATAACGTCATTCTTATCAAGGCACTGTTCAGATTTGCGTATAATACATACAGTATAATGGTCAACCTTTCAGGTATAATCATGCCCAAGCGAGCAAGACCCGAGGTTCGACTGCTTTCGGATAAGGAGCAGGACAAACTGAAAGCATATATTGACAACAGTAAAGATCGAACGGCTTTAGGAGTCGCTCTTTCTCTTTTTACCGGTATTCGTATAGGCGAACTGTGCGCACTTCAATGGAAAGATATTGATCTCGAAAAACGTATTCTGACCGTCAGTAAGACAATTCAGAGAATACAGACCGATGATCCTGTCTGCCGGACTAAGCTGGTCATCACAGAGCCCAAGAGCCGAAGTTCTGCCAGAAGCATACCTATACCGGAATTTCTTGCTCTGAGGCTTAATCAATATATCGGTAAAGGTGACAGCTATCTGCTCTCGGGGATCGCAAAGCCTGTCGAGCCGAGGGTAATGCAGTATCGGTTCTCTCAAATGCTGAAAAACGCAGATCTGCCGTCAGTACATTTCCACAGCCTTCGTCATGCTTTCGCAACAAAATGTATTTCCCTCGGCTTCGATGTCAAAACACTTTCCGAAATTCTCGGACACAGCTCTGTTGAACTGACACTCAACCGTTACGTTCATTCCTCGCTGGACAGAAAGAAAGCCTGCATGGACAAGCTGACATGGGCTGCATAAATAACGTCGGAATACCGTCATTGGTAATTTTGCTTAATATTGCCGGATAAATTGCTTGTCGGCTTTTCTCGTAAATTAATGAAATTTGCGAAAGTTTTTCGAGGGGGCGAGTAGCATGGCGATAGAGTTATTCAAGCACAATCAGGAAGCCTATGAATCCGCTGTAGCTATGCTTGACGCTGTCGGCAAAGCCTGCGTTATCCACCCCACCGGAACCGGCAAATCCTTCATCGGCTTCAAGCTCTGTGAGGACAACCCCGACAAGAAGGTGCTCTGGCTGTCACCCTCGGAGTACATCTTCAGAACCCAATTGGAAAACATCAGAAGAGATTCCGATGACTGGCAGCCGGAGAATATCATCTTTGTCACCTATCAGAAGCTCATGCGCATGACAGATGAGGAGATCAGAGATCTTGCCCCGGATATAATGATATTCGACGAATTCCACCGCGCGGGTGCATACGAGTGGATGAAAAATGTCTGGAAACTGATTTTTATGTTCCCTGATGTTCCTATGCTCGGACTGTCTGCGACCAATATACGCTATCTTGACAATCAGCGTGATATGGCGGAGGAGCTGTTCGGAGGCAATATAGCTTCTACTCTTACTCTCGGAGAGGCAATAGTAAAGAATATTCTTAATCCGCCTAAGTACATTATGTCGGTTTATTCTTTTCAGGAGCAGCTTGAAAAATATAAGAAGCGGATCGGGCATTCAAAAACAAAGGCTGTACGCGATGATGCGGAAAAATACCTCGAAGCCCTTAGAAGAGCATTGGATAAGGCTGACGGTATTGATGATGTCCTTGATAAAAACATCGAGGACAGAACCGGAAAATACATCGTTTTTTGTTCAAGTTATGAACATATGCAGGAGATCATAAACGATCATATCCGGGATTGGGTATCGAAAATAGACAGTGATCCGATTATTTATACGTTTTATTCGGCTGATGCAGGTTCCGATAAATCGTTTCGTGAATTCAAAGCTGATAATAACAATGACCATTTGCGGCTTTTGTTTTGCATAGATGCCCTGAACGAGGGAGTTCATGTAGATGACGTGTCGGGTGTTATACTTCTGCGTCCGACAGTTTCTCCTATCGTTTACAAACAGCAGATAGGCAGAGCATTATCCGCGTCAAAGGCAAAGAATCCGATCATATTCGATATAGTAAACAATATAGAAAATCTGTACAGCATAGACACTGTTAAAGAAGAAATGCAGGCCGCTATCAGATATTTCAGACATTCCGGCGAGACGGATAAGGTTGTTAACGAAAGATTTGAGATCATAGATAAAGCTGCCGAATGCAGAGAATTGTTTGATAGGCTTGACAGCGTTCTCTCTGCCGGCTGGGACAAAATGTTTGATCTGGCTCGGAACTACTATGAAGAGCACGGAGATCTTCTTGTCCCGGAAAAGACAATGGTTCTTGACGAACAAGGCAGAGCATTATGCCTGGGAAACTGGATAAAGCAGCAGAGAGATGTTTATAACGGCATAAGCAAAGGCGTGCTTACAGAGGTACAGATAGCCAAACTTTCGGCTATCGGCATGAGATGGTACAAATACAATAAAGATTTCTACTGGGACAGGTTTATTGACGAATGCAGGAAGTATCTTCTTGCACACGGGAACTTATTGATACCGCTCGATTATGAGACCGATGATAATATAAAGATCGGTAATTTCGTAATGAGGCTCAGGATTGCAAGAAAAAACAATAAGCCATACCGGTATCTGACAGATGAAAATATAGCACAGCTTGATTCTTTAGGTATGGTCTGGGATGTCACGGAATATATGCAGCAGAAAAAATATGATCTTCTGAAGCAGTACCGTAATGAACACGGCGATATCAACATTATGCCGAAGGACTATGTTGATGAACAGACCGGGATCCCGTTATACAGCTGGCTGAACGGATTGCGGTATGCAAGAAATCATCCGGAAGCAAAAAAGAAATCCGTAATAACTGCTGATGATGTTAAGAAGCTGGAAGATCTTGGGATAATCTGGGACATAGAATTTCAAACCTTTTATGATATAGCTAAAGCGTATTATGAAGAAAACGGGAATCTTGAAATTGCCAGGCATAAAAAAATCAACGGAAAATGGATAGGTTCCTGGCTGGAAAATGAGCGGAAAAAATATCATGAAGGAAAGCTGAGTCAGGAAGAGATTCAAAAGCTCGAACTGATAGGTATGGTCTGGACACAGAGTGATACGGACAGATGGGAAAAATCATTTTCGATCGCCGAGAAGTATTATAAAGAGCATGGCGATATAAACCATATATCGGACGATTATTATGAAGGTTTCGGACTGAAGAACTGGCTCCTTGAACAGAAAAGACAGGGCGAGGGCTTATCAAAAAGAACGTTATCCGATGAACGCCGCAGAAAGCTTGAATCGATAGGTCTGGAATTCGGATTCAGGCTGAGAGATGATGTCTGGGATGCTCGGTATAAAGAAGCTGAAAGATATGTCTCTGAGCATGGCATGATAAAAGATGCATTGGTAAAAAACGGCTTTTGTGGCGATCCGGCATTACAGCGATGGATAAGAACACAGATCAGGTGTTATCAAAGCGGATCGTTAAGAAAAGAACGTAAAGAAAAGCTTGATAAACTTGGTATTGATTGGAATACACCGATAAGTAAGAGGCGTTCTTTGGGAACAAAGTCTCAGGCGGCTGCAACACAGTGATTAGTGCCTGATATTATGAAACGCAGGCAGCAAATGATCTGGAAGGAAATTGAAGAATAAGGCTCCAAATAAATATACGGGCGGAACCGTATTAGTTATTTGAGTGGTATGCCGAATATTACGGAAAGGCTTAATAAGTGTGCATATGTGATCATAGCAAACCGCTATGATTCTGTGCTTGATGATGATGATGATAAGGTTTATACAAAAGATCTGTTCAGGAGAGATTGATATGAAAGATGATAATGTATTATCACCTGCTTCATATAGTTTAGATGAAGAGTGGGTAAAGGAATACATTGAACAGTTTGGCGAGGAGCCTAGTTTCTTTTAATAGAGGTATTGCATTTATGGAGAAGCGTACTATTAGTTTTAGTCCACCTGATATTTCAGAGCTTGAGATTGCAGAAGTAGCTGAAGCGCTTCGTTCTGGCTGGATCACTACCGGTCCGAGAACTAAATTGTTAGAACGCAGATTAGCTGCATATATCCAAACCGGAAATACAGATATAGATTGTACTACCGAAGAGAATATAGCTAAATATAGCAATCTTGTTGTTTGTCTTAACAGCGCTACTGCTGCCGAAGAGTTAAATCTGCGGATATTGGGTATAGGAAAAGGCGATGAAGTAATTGTACCTGCTTATACATATACCGCTACTGCAAGTGCCGCTATTCACTGTGGAGCAACAGTAATATTCGTTGATATACAAAAAAACGGCGACAAAATCACACATGGTCCGGAAATGGATTATGATGCTTTGGAAGCTGCAATCACAGAAAGAACGAAGGCTATAATACCGGTCGATCTTGGCGGCATTGCCTGTGATTACGAAAGAATATATGACATAGTAAATAAGAAAAAGAGCTTGTTTAAACCGCTGGAATCTGACGGAACACCTTTAGGAGATCTTTCTTCGAGAATCCAGCATTCTATTGGAAGAATTGCCGTAGTTGCTGACTGCGCTCATTCCCTTGGAGCAAGCAGAATAATTTCAGGAAAAAGGAAGTACTGCGGTGCTATTGCAGATTTCTCCTCTTTCTCTTTTCATGCGGTAAAGAACTTCACAACAGCAGAAGGCGGTGCTTCAACCTGGCTTCCTATAAATGGTGTAGCTAATGAGGAAATTTATAAATTCTATCAGCTACTCTCACTCCATGGTCAGAATAAAGATGCCCTTGCGAAAACCAAAATCGGAGCATGGGAATATGATATCATCGGTTCTTGGTACAAGTGCAATATGACTGATATCATGGCAGCTATTGGATTAAGACAGCTTGACAGGTATAGAGAGTTGCTTGAACGCAGAAGCGAAATAGTTGCTGAATATGATAAAACATGCGATGAATTAGGAATATCACATCTTATACACCATACAGAATTAATCGACTCGTCCAATCATCTCTATCTTATTCGTATTCCTGGAATTGAGGAGACGCAGCGAAACAAGATTATAGAAAGAATGGCTGTAAATGGCGTTGCAACAAATGTACATTACAAGCCATTACCTATGATGACAGCATACGGCAAGGATTGGAGTAAATATCCCAACTCATACGATTATTACCAAAATCTTATTACATTGCCGCTACATACGTTATTGAGCGATGATGATGTAAAGTATATTTGTGAAGTCTTAACAGAATCAGTCAGGGAGATCCAATAATGTTGAAGCAATGGGAAAACCTGCCTGATTTCATGAGAGCTGATGAGGTCAGACCATATTGGGAGATATTAAACAAAAAACGTGGTCAATTATTCTTAAAAAGAGTGTTTGATCTGATTGTGGCTTTTATACTCCTTATTCTATTAGCTGTTCCAATGGCAATAATTGCTGTGTGGATTAAGATCGACAGTCCAGGCACTGTTTTTTATAGGCAGGAACGTGTGACAACCTATGGAAAGCACTTTAGGATTCATAAGTTTCGGACAATGGTAAGTAATGCTGATAAGATCGGAACTGCAGTAACAGTCGGAAATGACAGCAGGATCACAAAGGTTGGGGCAAAACTCCGACATCTGCGACTTGATGAGCTTCCTCAAGTTTTTGATGTTATTGACGGTGATATGAGTTTTGTAGGTACGAGACCTGAAGCTGTAAAATATGTTGAGAAATATAAACCGGAGTTTAATGCCACCCTTTTAATGCCGGCAGGAATAACCAGTGAAGCCAGTATCAGATATAAAGATGAAGATAAATTACTTAACTCGGCTGATGATGTAGATAAAGTGTATGTGGAAAAAGTCCTTCCGGAGAAGATGAAGTGGAATCTTGAATCAATAGAACGATTCAGATTTATGAGAGAAATACTTACTATGTTTAGAACTGTTGCAGCTGTATGCGGAAAGGAATATAGGTGAATATATTATATATTGAACATTATGCAGGTTCACCTGAGATGGGCATGGAGTTTCGTCCGTACTATCTTTCCAGAGAATGGGTCAAAATGGGACATAATGTAACTATTATAGCAGGAGACTATAGTCACCTTAGAAAGAAAAATCCTACAGTAACAAGAGATTTTCAGACAGAAAATATTGATGGCATTGAATACGTATGGCTGAAAACAGGAAGATACACTGGGAATGGAGCTGCAAGGGCTTTAACAATGGAACGTTTTGTTAGAAAGCTTTATATAAATGCCCCCAAAATCTCCTTTATCTGGAAACCGGATGTTGTTATCGCCTCCTCGACATATCCGTTAGATACATATGCAGCACAAAGAATAGCTAAATTTGCTCATTGCAAATATATACACGAATTTCATGATTTATGGCCAGCTACCCTTTACGAGGTTGGTGGAATGTCAAAAAAGCACCCATTTGTTGTATTAATGCAGATTGCTGAAAATTCAGCGTGTAAGCATTGCAATGATTGTGTTGCTTTAGCACCATATACAAAAGATTATTTTGTGTCACATGGATTAATCCCTCGAAAGTTTAACAATATTCAGAATGGAATTGTTGAACAAGAATGGGAAAATTCTGAATCTATTCCCGAAGAACATAAAAAATTCTTCTTAAAAAACAGCGATAAATTTATTGTTGGATATTTTGGCGGGCATGCTCTTTCTAACGCTTTAGATTGGAGTTTAGATGTGGCCAAAGATATGCAAAATGAAAAGAATATAATATTTGTTTTTGTTGGAGATGGTATTGAAAAAGATAGATTAAAAAAAAGAGCTGAAGATGAAGGTATTAATAATGTATACTTTTTACCGCAAATTAATAAAAAAGCAATACCGGATTTACTACAATATTTTGATTGTTCCTATATGACAGGAATGCCTTCTCCTCTATACAGATTCGGTTTATGCTTGAATAAGATGTACGATTCTATGATGGCTGGGCTACCTATTGTCTGTGCATTTGACGCTCCAGATACTTTAGTAAGAGAATTCGATTGTGGATATCAATGCAACCCTCAGAATAAATCTGAAGTCAAAAACGCTATAATGAAGATAGTTAACATGCCGATTGAAAAAAGATTAGAAATGGGGAAAAGAGGTAAAGAAGCCGTTTTAAGTTATTTTACATATTATAAATTAGCTAAACAATTTGAAGCTATAATGGAGGAAAAGTAATCGAATGAAATACTCATTAATTGGTTGTGGCAGAATCTCACCTAATCACATTGAGGCAGCAAAGAACAACAAACTGGATTTTGTAGCTATGTGCGACATTAATTCCAACGTAATGCAGGAAAAGTCGGACAATTTCGGGCTAGAGAATGTAAAAAAGTATACAGACTATAAAGAGATGCTGAAGATTGAAAAGCCGGAGCTGGTTGCTATTGCTACAGAATCCGGGAAACACGCAGCAATAGCCCTTGACTGTATAGTTGCAGGATGTAATGTAATTATTGAGAAGCCCATCGCGCTTTCAATTGCAGATGCTGATGCTGTTATTAAAGCCGGACATGAAGCAGGCGTTGTCGTTTGTGCAAATCATCAGAATCGTTTTAATAAGTCGGTACAGTATATCAGAAAGGCTCTTGAAGAAGGTCGTTTTGGCAGGTTGTCACATGGGGCTGCACATATCCGCTGGAACCGTGGAAGAGGATACTATGAACAGGCTCCTTGGCGTGGAACATGGGCACAAGACGGCGGATGCTTAATGAATCAGTGTATCCACAATATCGATCTGCTTCGTTGGATGATGGGTAATGATGTTGATGAAGTTATGGCATATACTGATCAACTTGAGCATCCATATCTGGAAGCAGAGGATTTAGGCATGGCACTTGTGAAGTTCTCTAATGGCTCCTATGGGCTTATAGAAGGAACTACCAACGTGTATCCTAAAAATCTTGAAGAAACCCTTTATCTTTTCGGTCAGACCGGTACAGCTAAAGCAGCCGGCACAAGTGATAATATTATAGAAGAATGGAACTTTGCAGACGGCAAAGATGATCCTGAATATGTAAAAGCTACATATGGTGAAAATCCTCCGAATGTCTATGGTTACGGTCATACTCCGCTTTATGCTGATGTAATTGATGCGATAAAAACAGGGCGTCAGCCTTATGTTACAGGCGAAGACGGCAAAAGAGCGCTTGAAATGGTGCTGGCTATTTACAAATCTGCTGCGGAACATCATCCTGTTAAACTTCCCCTTGAAAGCTGTTCTACAATGGATTTTATAGGCAGATTCGGAGATGGTGATTTATTATGACAATCAATGTTAAAAAAATAGTTTCTGATAAAGATTTTGATATTATTGGAATGTCATATATTGGTAATCCTCGTTCAAACACAGCTATGTTTATTACCAAAAAAGTTGAGCCTTTGATTTCTGCATTAGAACCTGTGGATAATTGTTTAGTGTTTGCTGAATCTGGAATAATTGTTTCAGATGTATTATCTGAAAAGCATGCTTTTTATTATTCACAGACACCACAGCTTGATTATGCAAATTTTGCAAATCAATTTGCTGAAGCTCAATTTAAAGAAGAGTGTAAATTCAAATATAAATTAACATCTGGAGGATATTACGTTTCAGATGATGTTACTATTCCTGAAGATGCATATATTGAGCCAGGATGTCAGATTGGACCTTCAGTTAAAATTGGCAGTAACGCTCGTATCTTAAAAGGAACTGTTATTAGACATACTATTATTGGTGATAATTTTCTTTCAAATCCTTATGCTGTTATAGGCTCAAATGGTTTTACCATGACAGACGATGAAAATGGAAATAAGATAAGAATTCCTACGCTTGGAAGAGTTATAATCGGAAACTCTGTTGAAGTTGGAGCACACAATAACATCTCATGCGGTTCCGGTGGAGATACAATAATTGAAGACAATGTTAAAATCGATTCTCTAGTACATGTTGGTCATGACGACCATCTTTGTTCTAACTGTGAAATTGCCTCAGGTACAATATTAGGCGGATTTGTAACTGTTGGATCTGGCACATTCGTTGGAATCAATTCTACAGTACGAAATAGAATAGAAATCGGTAATAATGTATTTATCTCTATGGGTTCATCGGTTATGAAAACAGTTGAAGATAATGCTAAAGTAATAGGTAATCCTGCTAGACCGCTTCCTAAAGAGAAGAGTTAAGGAGAAATTATAATGGGTTTACTTGAAGAAAAGGTATGCCTGGTAACAGGAGCCAGTCGCGGAATAGGAGCAGCTACTGCAAAACGTTTCGTAGAAGAAGGCGCAATAGTTTATGCAAATGTACGTGCGCCTAAAAATCTGGATAGTGTTTATTCAGAAATGACTCAAAAAGGGCCAGGCGAAATAAGAGCAATTTATTTTGATGTACGTGACGAAACTGCTTCTAAGCAGGCTATCATGCAGATAAAAAAGGAACAAGGACAGCTTGATGTCCTTGTAAATAATGCAGGAGTTATGACAGATGCTCTTATAGGTATGGTATCGACAAATCTTATGAAGGAAATATTTGATACGAATGTAATAGGAGTAGCTAATATGCTCCAGCTTGCAACAAAATTAATGATAAGACAAAAAAGAGGAAGCATAATTAATCTTTCTTCAATTGTCGGAATCGAAGGTAACGCAGGACAACTTGCATATTCAGCCTCTAAAGGTGCAGTTGCAGCAATGACTAAAACGGCTTCTAAAGAACTGGCTAAGTATGGAATCAGAGTGAATGCAGTTGCACCCGGTATGATTGATACAGATATGTACAGAAGCATTGGAGGAGAGCGGGTAAAGTCACAGCTGGAAAATATCAGAATGGGTAGGCTTGGTACAGCAGAAGAAGTTGCTGATGCAATTCTGTTTTTAGCTTCTGATTTATCCAGTTATATTACCGGCGATATAGTTGGCGTTAACGGTGGAGCAATGGTTTAAATATAAGGAGATTCGGGAAATGACTAATCTTGAAAAGTACAATAAAGCATTTATAGAAACATTAGAAATAGCAGAAGATCAGCTTTCTGGGCTCAAATACCAGGATATACCCGCTTGGGATTCGGTTGGACATATGAGCCTTATTGCAGCAATTGAAGATGCCTTTGACATTATGATGGATACCGACGACATTATCGATTTCAATTCCTACGAAAAAGGCAAGGAATTGCTCTCAAAATCTGATTACGGAGTTGAGTTTTAATCGGAGGTAGACTCATGAAATTACTCACTGATAAGGTCTGCCTTATAACCGGTGCAAGTCGTGGCATCGGCAGAGAAACAGCCTGTCGATTTGCAGAGGAAGGAGCCATTCTCTACATAACCGATTATGTAGAGGACTCATTGACTTCTCTTGTAGAAGAACTTAAAGAAAAAAATAATACGGATATTACTCCGTTATATTTTGATGTGACAGATGAAAATGCCGCTAAACAGGCAATAATGACCGTAAAGAAGAATCGCGGTAGACTTGATGTTCTTGTGAATAACGCCGGTATTATGAGAGACAACGTTATTGGAATGATAGGACAGAAACTGGTTCACGATGTATTTGATATAAATGTCTTTGCTGTTATCAACATGATACAGCTTGCAAACAAGCTCATGAGCCGTCAAAAATCAGGAAGCATTATCAACATATCAAGCATAGTTGGCTTGGAAGGAGCTGCCGGGCAGCTCGTTTATTCTGCCTCCAAGGGTGCTGTAGCGGCACTGACAAAAGCTGCTGCCAAAGAGCTTGCGCCTAACGGGATAAGAGTTAATGCGGTTGCTCCTGGTTTGATAAATACAGGATTGCTTCAGGCAATAGGAGACGAAAAAATAGCTGAAAATCTTAAAAATATAAAAATGGGTAGGCTGGGTGAGCCAATAGATGTTGCAAATGTATTGGTATTTCTTGCATCGGATCTTTCCGGATATGTTACCGGTGAGATCATAGGCGTAGACGGAGAGGCACAAGTATAAAAGAAAGAGGTAAAACAAAATGACCAATCTTGAAAAATATAACAACGCATTTATCGAAACATTCGAGATCACAGAGGAACAGCTTTCAGGTCTCAAGTATCAGGATATCCCCGCATGGGATTCCGTTGGTCACATGAGCCTTATTGCAGCTCTCGAGGATGCTTTTGATATCATGATGGATACTGATGATATCATAGACTTCAATTCATATGAAAAAGGCAAGGAATTACTTGCAAAAGCTGATTATGGAGTTGAGTTCTGATGGGAAAAATCTGGGATCTTAAAAAACACAGTGGGAAAACTGCTCTCCTCGATGAGTCCGGTATTTCTTTAACCTATGATGTCCTGAATACCGAAGCAAATATACTGGCTGAAAAGATAGGACATCGCTGCCTTGTATTCTCTCTTTGCCGGAATGAGATAGGTTCGGTAATCGGCTATACAGCATTTATTAATAACGGTATCGTTCCTGTTATGGTAAACAGTCATCTTGAGGAAGCGCTTCTTGATAATCTGCTGAAAACATATCAGCCGGAATATCTTTGGCTTCCGAAAGATCAGATCGGTCAGTTTTCCGGCATGGAATCTGTACACGAATCTTATAAATATGCTCTGGTAAAGACCGGATACAGCAAAACCTATCCGTTGTTTGATGAACTCGGGTTACTCATTACCACATCCGGTTCTACCGGATCTCCAAAGCTTGTTCGCCAGTCTTACAGCAATGTCCTGGCAAATGCGGAATCGATCGTAGAGTATCTGAAACTTGACGATACCGAAAGGCCTATTACTACGCTCCCTATGAACTATGTGTATGGCCTTTCAATTATCAACTCGCATTTCCTCGTTGGTGCAACGTTGTTGCTGACCGATAAAGGACTTATGCAGAAAGAATTCTGGAGTTTCTTTAAAGAAGCGGAAGCAACTTCATTCGGCGGAGTTCCCTATACTTATGAAATGCTTGATAAGCTGAGATTTTTCAGAATGAAGCTTCCGAGCCTTCGTACCATGACACAGGCAGGAGGCAAGATCACGCCAGAACTTCATGAGAAATTCGCTGCATATGCTTCCGAACAGGGAAAGAATTTTGTTGTCATGTACGGCGCAGCTGAAGCAACCGCGCGTATGGGATATCTCCCGCCTGAAAAGGCAGTCGAAAAGAAAGGCTCTATGGGAATTCCGATCCCCGGCGGAGTCTTCCACCTTATCGGATCAGACGGACAGGAGATCAAGGAGCCGTTGACCACAGGTGAGCTTGTCTACGAAGGCAGAAACGTTACCCTGGGATATGCTGAATGCGGAGATGATCTGGTCAAGGGCGATGAACGCCACGGAAGACTTGAGACAGGCGATATGGCTCAGTTTGACAAAGACGGTTATTACTATATCGTGGGACGCAAGAAGCGTTTCCTGAAAATATATGGCAATCGTGTCAATCTTGATGAAATAGACCGTCTTATCAAAGGCGAATTTGAGATTGAGGTCGCAAGTGCGGGCGTTGACGATCATATGTATATATTTGTTACAGATGAGAGTATGGCTGATCCTGTAAGAGACTATATAATCGGAAAAACAAAACTGAATCCTGCTGCTTTCAATACAATTGTTATTGATGAGATACCCAAAAACGATTCCGGCAAAACACTATATAAGGAATTGACAAAGTATTATGCAGGATAAAGAAATACAGCTTTTTATCTTCCCGTATGCCGGCGGAAGTATAGCTGCATTTAAAAGACTGACAGATATTATCGATGATCGCATAGATGTAATAACTGTTGAATTTGCAGGTCGAGGTACAAGAGCAAAAGAACCTCTGGCATCAAGCATATGGGAACTGCTCAACGATGCTGTCGGCTATTGCTGCGACAGAAGAAACTACAGTATTCCATTTGCAATTATGGGATACAGCATGGGCAGTATTCTGGCTTACGAAACCATTGTTAGGGGCGCATTATCCGGAGAATTAAAGCATTTGTTTATTTCTGCGGAAGTATCTCCTAAAGACAGAGTGTTGGAATTAAGACAGATGAAGGATCCTACCGAAGCAATGATTCTTGAACGTGCAAGACAGCTAGGCGGATTAGATGAGCGCATTCTTCAAAACAAGAGATTTGCTGATATTTATATAAAACCCATGCTGTCAGACTATCGGCTGTTTTTTGACTATCGTTTCGGCAATTACAGTGAAAAGATCAGCGTTGATACTACCTTCTTTTATTGTGAACAAGATACTGCATATACTGATGTTCTTAAATGGAACGAGCTGATTAACGGAAAATTCGATTTTCACGAAATGGGCGAAAACCATTTTTTCATAAATCAGCACTATCAAGAAATTGCAGAGATCATAAATAAGACTTTATGCAATTAAACAGAGGCTTTAACATGACTTTTGATGAAATTTTGAATATATCTCCGTATTCATTGGATAAAGAGGAAAAAGAGAAGCTACTTACAGAGCGCCTTGTTGAACTTACAAAACTGCATCAGAAGAACTGCACCGAATATATGCGCATGATGAAAGCAATTGATTTCGATGCGGATAGAGTAACTTCGTACAAGGAACTGCCTTTTCTCCCTGTCCGTCTGTTCAAGGAAATGGAACTCAAATCTGTATCTCAGGAAGAAGTTGTAAAAACAATGACATCTTCAGGCACAACCGGACAAGCTGTCAGCAAGATATATCTCGACCGCACCACTTCTTCCAATCAGCAGAAAACAATGGTGAAAATCGTATCAGAGTTCACCGGAAGTTCTCGCATGCCTATGATCATCATAGATTGTCCAAGTGTTGTAAAGAACAGAGCTATGTTCTCAGCACGAGGTGCAGGCATTCTCGGTTTTTCTATCTTTGGCTCAAAGAAGATATACGCTCTTGATGACGATATGAAACTTGATGTTGAGGGAGTTAAGGTGTTCCTTGAAACATACAAGGGACAGAAGATCCTTCTTTTCGGTTTTACATTTATGATATGGCAGCACTTCTATAAAGAACTGCTGAGACTCAAAGAAGAAGGCATAACATTTGATCTTTCAAACGGTATCCTTATACACGGCGGCGGCTGGAAGAAGCTTATTTCTGAAGCTGTCAGCCATGACGAATTCCATAAGCGTATGAAAGATGCTTGCGGATTGTATGATATACATGACTATTACGGAATGGTTGAACAGACCGGATGCATCTACATGGAATGCGAATGCGGACATCTTCACGCCTCAAACTTTTCCGATGTAATTATACGCCGTCCTCTTGATTTTTCCGAAGCAGATATCGGAGAGACAGGAATTATCCAGGTAGTAAGCACTATCCCGGAATCCTATCCCGGACACAGCCTGCTGACCGAAGATGAAGGCTCTATAGAAGGTATAGATGACTGTCCATGCGGAAGGAAAGGCAAATACTTTAAGATCAACGGACGCCTTAAAAATGCAGAGATAAGGGGGTGCAGCGACACTTATGCAGCTAAATTTTAATGAATTGCAGTATATTGTCGGTTCTCCCGAAACTGTAAATGCGATGAAGAATGTAAGAGTCCTTCGTCCATTTGATGACGAAGTAATTGCATTCCTGAATGATCTTTCGGCACTACTCCGCAAGAATCGTGAATATTCTGACATTGCTACTTTCGGCTTCTGGTGCAGAAAAGCTGCACTTATGAAAGAAAAGGAAAAGTATGATGACATCGTCGAACGATTTGGAAAGGGGATCGTTTTTCACAGCACCCCTTCCAACGTTCCGGTAAACTTTGCATTCAGCTTCGCATCAGGTCTTCTTGCCGGTAATGCAAATATCGTTCGATTGCCTGGAAAACCTTTTGAACAAGTTAATATAATCAGCAATGCTGTTAATGAGCTTCTTGCCGATAAGCACAGAAATATGGCTCCGTATATTGTATTCGTGAAGTTCCCGCCTGTAAAGGAGATCACTGATACATTCTCAGCACTCTGCAATGTCAGAGTAATATGGGGCGGAGATATGACTGTAGCGGAGCTTCGCCAATCAAAGATACCCGCAAGAACAACTGAGATCACGTTTGCCGACCGACATTCCATAGCTGTAATAGATGCCGATGCTTATCTGAATGCGGATAATAAGGATGTCATAATACAGAATTTCTATAACGATACATATTTCTCGGATCAGAATGCGTGTACCTCTCCCAGGATCATATTTTGGCAAGGCAAGGAAAAAGAGGCTGCCAAAGCAGACTTCTGGGATCGTGTGCATAAACTTGTTGCAGGCAAATACACATTGGCGCCTGTTCAGGCAGTAGGAAAGCTGAATGCTATGTATTCAGTTGCGGCGCAGAAAGATGTAAAGCTTCAGAAAAGCGAAGATATGTTTATCACAAGACTTGATGTTGGTAAGATCGATAAGGATCTTATGAATTACAAGTATAACAGCGGTTTCTACTTTGAAAAGGATATTGAAAGTCTGAATGAGATCGCTGATGTCTGTGATATTCGATGTCAGACACTTACATATTTTGGCGTTAATGAAGAAAATTTCAGATCTTTCCTGGAAGATGCAAGGCCAATAGGCATAGATAGAATTGTTCCTATGGGTAAGTCTATGGATTTTACTCTCGTATGGGACGGGTACGATCTTATAAGGCAGATGTCGAGAAAAGTTACTATCATGTAAGACGGAGATTATGGATACCAGAAAATGTATTCTCAGCACAATTAATAATATGAAATTTAATACCAGATTGGTACTTAATTATCAAACATAGAGGAGAATAGCTCAATATGCAATTCAGAGATCTACCAAAACAATACGAAGTGCTTAAGCCTCAAATTGACGCAGCTATGTTGAATGTAGCTGCATCTGCACATTTTATTTCAGGTCCGGAAGTAAAAGAACTTGAAAATGCATTGGCAGAATATGTCGGAGTTAAACATTGTATCACTTGTGCAAACGGCACAGATGCGATCTCAATAGCAATGAGAGCATGGGGCGTTGGAAAAGGCGATGTGGTCTTTGTACCTGACTTTACGTTCTTCTCATCCGGTGAATGCCCGGCAGATGAGGAGGCAACACCTATTTTTGTTGACGTAGACAGCAGAACGTACAACCTTGATCCCCAAAAGCTTGAAGAAGCAGTAAAAAAGGTTATTGCTGATGGAAAATATAAGCCTAAAGCTGTTGTGGCAGTAGATCTTTTTGGCCTACCGGCTGATTTTTCACGAATCAAGAAGATATGCAAAAAATATGATCTTCTTCTCCTTGAAGATGGCGCACAGGGATTCGGAGGAAGCATTTCTGGGAAAAAAGCATGCTCTTTCGGTGATATATCAACAACATCTTTCTTCCCGGCAAAGCCTTTAGGCTGTTACGGAGACGGTGGAGCCATTTTTACAGATAATGATAAGTGGGCAGAGCTGATTCGTTCTATCTGTGTTCATGGAAAGGATACAAGTAATCCAAACGACCCTAACGCCAAATACAATAATGTCCGTCTTGGCAAAAACAGTCGCCTTGACACAATACAAGCAGCTATTCTTCTCCCTAAATTCAAAGCTTTTGTTGACTACGAACTTAATGATATCAACACTATTGCTGGATGGTATACAGAAGAACTTAAAGATACATGCCTCATATTACCTGAAATCAAAGAAGGGTTCTATAGCTCATGGGCTCAATATACTGTACAATTACCTGAATCGGTTGATAGAAAAGAATTACAGGCTAAACTGAAAGCTGACAATATCCCGTCTATGGTTTATTATGCAAAGCCAATGCACAAACAAGGTGCTTTTGCGGGAACTGACAGCGCTGTAGCTGATTGTCCGGTAACCGAAAAGCTGTGTGCTACGGTTCTTAGCCTGCCATTGGATCCATACAAGACAAAGGAAGATATTGAGTTTATAGTCTGTGCTTTAAAAAAGGCATTGAATTGATTTTACAATATTAAAGTATACAATGTATTAAACCGGAGGAATGCAATAATGGAGTTCAACAATATTTATCAGGGACTTATTTCAGGAAAAGAAAAACTGGCACTCGTAGGACTGGGTTACGTCGGAATGCCTATTGCTGTAGAATTTGCAAAACATGTCAAGGTTATCGGATTTGACATAAACGAAAAGCGAGTTAATGAATATAAAAACGGAATTGACTCTACCAATGAGGTCGGTGAAGCTATAAAAGACACAACCGTTGATTTTACTGCTGATCCTACAAGATTAAAAGAAGCAAAATTTATTGTAGTTGCTGTTCCTACTCCCGTGAATGAGGATAACACTCCCGATCTTCGCCCTGTAGAAGGAGCATCGCGCACAGTAGGTCAGAACCTAAGTGCAGGAACTATAGTAGTATTTGAATCTACAGTATATCCTGGTGTAACAGAAGATATATGCATTCCGATTATCGAAAAGGAATCGGGTCTCAAGTGCGGCGTTGATTGGAAAATTGGCTACAGCCCGGAACGTATTAATCCCGGTGACCGTGTACATACTTTGACCACAATTCGCAAAGTAGTTTCCGGCATGGATGAAGAGTCTGCAAGAGAAATAAAGAAAGTATATGATATAGTAATCAAAGCCGGCACATTCCCCGTAAGCAATATAAAAACTGCAGAAGCAGTAAAGGTTGTCGAAAACAGTCAGCGAGACATAAACATAGCGTTCATGAATGAGATCGCTATAATATGTGATAAATTAAAGATAGATACAGACGAAGTATTGGCTGGTATGAACACAAAGTGGAATGCACTTGGTTTTAAGCCCGGTCTTGTTGGCGGACATTGCATTGGCGTTGATCCGTATTACCTTACGAATATATCTGAGAAGTTGGGTTATCACAGCCAGATAATACTGAACGGGCGTCAGGTTAATGACTCTATGGGAGCTTTTGTTGCCGATGCTGCTATCAAAGAAATGATCGAAGCCGGAATGGCTCCGAAAAAAGCTACGGTTGTAATCCTTGGATTAACATTTAAAGAGAACTGCCCTGATACCAGAAACAGTAAGGTCGTTGACATCATTAACAGGCTCAAAGAATACGATATAAACCCGATTGTGACAGACTCCTGGGCAGATGCCGATGTTGCGAAGCATGAATACGGCGTTGAATTAACAGCCTGGGAAGATGTTCCTAAAGCTGATTGCGTTATCGTGGCTGTCGGACATAATGAGTATAGAAATATGTCTATGATGCAGATAAAAGAGTTATTCAAGAACGACATTCCGGATGAAGAGAAAGTTCTTGTTGATGTTAAGAGCCTCTATAGAATGGATGAATTGAAAGCATCTGGATTGAGGTTTTGGAGACTGTAATAAATCAATTCTTGGTGAGAGGAAGATGACATGAAAATATGTTTTGTAGGACCAGCCAATAGTTCTCATATTGTAAAGTGGTGTAACTGGTTCACTACACATGGACATGAGGTTCATGTCATCTCTTTTACACCAGGTGAGATTGAAAACACCAAGGTTCATTGGATTAATCTTGGGGTAGATACCAATGGAAGCGACCTTGGTAAGTTGAAATACCTTCTTACGGGAAAACGGATCAAGAGTTTAATCGAAGATATTGAGCCTAATGTCGTTAATGCTCATTATGCCAGCAGTTATGGAGTGGCATTGGCATTAAGTGGCATTAAAGGATATGTCCTATCAGTATGGGGTTCCGACATTTATGATTTTCCTAAGAAAAGCCCGCTACACAAGGCATTGCTTAAGTATAGCTTAAAAAAGGCTGGCACTCTCTTTTCAACAAGCCAGGCAATGGCAAATGAGGCTTCAAAGTATACGACTAGAAAATTTGAAATAACACCTTTTGGTGTGGACATGGATTTGTTCAATCCGAATAAGAGGACAAGAAAAGACGCTATTCCATTTACGATAGGAACAGTTAAAACACTTGCAGATTTGTATGGAATTGATTATATACTAAAGGCTGCTGCAATAATCAAAAACGATTATAATGATTGTGAGGTATTGGTAAGAATATCTGGAGATGGTCCAAAGGCAGATAATTATAAAAATCTGGCTAGCCAGTTAGGAATCAAAGACATCACCACATTCCTAGGAAGAATATCGCAGGAAGAGGCAGCACAAGAATGGGCAAATATGGATGTTGCTGTAATACCATCTACTATGTATGAATCCTTTGGCGTTGCTGCCGTGGAAGCGCAGGCATGTGGAACACCAGTAATTATATCTGATGTTGATGGATTGATGGAAGCAACTAAGCCTGGGGATTCGAGCATAGTGGTTCCTAGGAAAGATGAAAAGGCAATCGCAGAGGCTATAATGACGTTATATTCAGATCCTATTCTTCGCAGGAAAATGGGGCTCGAAGGAAGAAAAAATGTCGCTGATAAGTACGAATTGACTCAATGCTTTGAACATATAGAAAAATCCCTCGCGTGGGACAAGAAATCATAATCATTACAGTTACGATTAAAGAAAAGCAGGATTTTGTTGTTGGAACCATAAAAGGATTATATGACGAATATGGCATTCGATATATACTTGAAGCGACAGCTGCGATTAAAGAAGAAGGTCATATACCAATCAAATTACATATTGCCGGAAATGGACCACAAGAGAAAGAATACCGTGAATTTGCTGAATATATTGGAATAAGCGATATTACGACATGGTTGGGCTTTTTAAGCCAGGAACGGGCTGCTGAAGAATGGGCAAATATGGATATTGCTATAATTCCGTCTACGCTAGAATCGGAATCGTTCGGTGTAGCCTCCGTGGAGGTACAGGCATGTGTTACACCAGTGATCATTTCGGATATTCCAGGGCTTATGGAATCTACAGAACCTGGAAAGCCATGTATTGTTGTCAAGAGATGTGAATCAGAAGAGATTAAAGATGCGATAGTTGAATTATATGAAATAAAGCTGCAAAGAAATGGGAGTCAGTGGTGTAGAGTATGGTTCTAATAGATATCGGATAGATGCATGCTTTGAAAATATTTAGAATTGCTGAAAGCTGAATTATCACAAAGAAGACTGTTTATTATAGAGTAAACTAACAGTAAGGGTTTGAAAGTATGAAGATTCATTTTTTAACGACAGATCTCTCGATGGCGAGTGGTGGTGCGATATACGACAAAAATTTCTATGAGATACTTAAGACTATTTACCCAGATACTAAATTGTTCAACGATAAGTATTTTGTGGAAAAATACGATAATGGCTCTGACTTATTGGCGTTTAATAAGTATTATAAAACATCTATTGCGGAATTGATGGACTGTGATTATGTAATCATAAATAGTAGATTGTACACTAGAATGATGTTTTTCAATATAGGTCGGATTAAAAAAAAATATCCCAATACAAATTTTCTTGTGATACATCACCATAGCAACTTTATGAATAATACGGGCATACGGAGAGTTATCCACAAGTTTTTTGAAAAAAGGGTTCTGACATCTGCCACAGAACTAATTATTCCAAACGAGTATGTTGTTCATCAAGTTAAGAATGATTTCTCAGTCGATAATATTATTTTTCTGCCATCTTCATTTGAAAAGAAGAAATATAGTATTTCAAGATTAAGCAGCAATATTATTTTGTTTGTAGGGAATATTGAATATCGCAAGGGAATTATCTATGGAATTCAAGCTTTTAAAGAAATACATGATGTCTATCCAAACCTTGAATATCATATAACAGGAAAATATGATAAAACAGATAAGTATTACATTAAGCTTAAGAATTATATAGAACATAATGGATTGTCTCAAAATGTAATATTCGAAGGAAGAGTTAGCAACGAACGTTTAAACTGGTTATATGAAAATTCACGATTGTTTCTTTTCCCATCACTTCTTGAAGGGTACGGATGGGTAATGATTGAAGCTATGGGTCGTGGAGTCCCAGTTGTAGCATTCAATAATAGTGCTATGCCATACACTGTAAAAAACGGATACAATGGATTACTGATTACAAATAAAGATTTTCATGAAATGGCAAAACAAATTATTATGACTCTGAATGACGAAAAAAAGATGAGATCTCTCCAAAATGGAGCTTTAAACACATACAAGAATGTACCGAGTCAAGATACTTTAAATAAATTAACGGAAGAATATATACGAGCGTGGGAGAATACCAGTGAATCATAATAATTATGTATATATATCGGATCGCCTTGTTCAATGGATTTTAAATATAATATCCCTTATTTCTACTATAGCATTAATTATTATGAGTTACGATATTGAATATAAAGTCGTAATAGCGCTTCCCGTTGTATTCTTTTTGTCGGTTCATTTTTTTCTAAAAAGGTTTATGCTTAAAGGAATAGGAGCTGTTGCTTTGGTGATAGCATATGCATTTAGGATGTGTTTGCTTCCCATACTTTGTGCATATGGAAACTTTTATATAGAGCCAAGCAAATATATTTATATTGGATATTTTGGGATAGCGATTTTATTAATGTGCGTTGAATGCGTAATTGTATTTGCTTCATTATCGTACTATTCCAATAAATATGAAAAAAAGAAAGAGAATAAAATTGCCAACAACATAAAAACAAATAATAGAATAGTCATATTGTTCTCAATTTTAGCAATTGCAATATATATTTATATATTAATAAGTCGTCCCAATTTTTTATCAAATCATTTTCATTTCCTTGTATCATCAGTTGAAGATGCTACAGCTTTTGAAATCGGAAATGCGTCTTTACAGAACTATGGGGTTATGTATTACATAGCAGTAATTCTGGATTTAACAGCAAGACCTACAGCGTCATTTTTATTGGTGAACTGGGGGCTTAAAAGTAATTCGAGAATAGGATTATTGTTTTCCATAGGTGTAGGAATTTTTAATATTTTTTGGATATCCGATAGACGTATTCTTTCTCTTCTAATTGGTATTGTTTGTTTGTTTCAAGTAATAGTGCATTTACGTAACAAAATATCTAAACAAGCAGTGTATTGGGCTATTGGCATTTTGGGCGTGCTCACTGTCGTTTATTGTTTTTTAGGTGAAGATACTCCGTTAAGAGTTGCACGTAAGTTTCAACGATATTTTTCTGGACCATCACTCACAGCTATTGGAATTGGCGTTTATAACAATTATATACAGACACCATTTGACTTTCTTAAGTTGTTATTTAATGACAGCTTATTATTGACAGGTTTATTTGATTCAATTCCGGTTATAAACTATGTTATCGAATTATGTGGTGCTTCTGGATACAGTATATGGACACCTATGTTCATAGGTGCAATTCAATATTTTCATTTGCTGGCACCTATTCTAATAATTATTCCCGTTAAGTTTATTGTTTATACAGACCATAGATCAATGTCAGAGTCATCCGATCTACGAAAAATGATGCTAAATTATCTGACAATAGCAATATCTGTTTATATGATCATGTATTCTGTCGAACTTGTGTACTATAATATTATTTTCATCGGCGGATTCTTTTACTTGTTGTTGTTCATTAATGATAAGGTGAAGATTAGTATCAGATAAAAAGGGGGGGGATTAATGAAAAAGAGAGCATTAGTACTAACCTATCACGTAAAAAACTGTTTACGCCATGGAGGTTTTCATTATTTTATTAAATTTCTTATTGACGCTGGATATGACACGGATTGGGTTACAATACCAGTTAGCTCTACATGGCTGTTTGGCAGAAATGATCGTGAAAATGCCTCAAATTTTATTTCTTTAGTAAAAGGCTTTACATATAATGAAAACAATTGCATAGTAAAGTGTTTTACAGTTCCTCTTTGGATTCCAGCCAAAATAGCTAAAAAAATAGGTCTAAATAGTGGCAATAGTTTTTGGCCTGTTTGGCACAAGCTTCGTAGGAAACTCAGCAACCATTACGATGTAGTATTGTTTGAGGGTGTCGCATGTCAATATGCAAAAGAAATATCAAATGATTATAAAGATGCTACTATTATATATAGACCTTCAGACATTTTAGCAACTTTTTCCTCTGTTATCAATCCAGAAAAAATGGAAATTGATGCAATAAGATACTCTACTCTAACTGCGTGTGTGGATGAAACAGAAGTAGATTATTATAAAAGAATAGGTGCAGATGAGGAAAAACTTGTAATACTGCGCAATCCGTTATCATTGAATACAGATATTCTATCGCTAAAAAATTACTCTTTAGATAAACATAATGATAGTGTGATAGCTGTATATATGGGCGTTTCATTTTGTGATCATGATTTTATTGAATATGCAGCTTCAAGAAATAAAGAATGTATGTTTTATGTTATCGGTCCTTTTAACAGAAAAACTCATGATAATGTCATATATACAGGTCCAATGACAAGGGAACAATACGAAGCAATCCTCAGCAAATCTAACGTCGCAATAGCTCCAACAGTTTTAACTGAATATAAAATAATAAACCATATAAAATATGGTTTCACCGGTAAAATAATCGCATATATGAAATATCTACTACCTATTGTTGCAACATGTAGTTCAAACTATTTAAATATAGACGGTTTTTTCTGTGTAGATACTAAAGATGAGTTTTCAGCGAAGATTTCTGAGTGCCTTAAGTACTCGATGGAAGATAGAGAGAAATTGAGAGAAGGATATCTGAAAACGATGAAGATTTTTTCCGAAGATGAAAGTAAGAAACATTTTTATAAAATTATAGAAGGTAAAAGAGACGAAATTTAATCTCCAAATAAGGACAATGGCATTATGCTGAAACGAATCAAAACAGAGTTTTCTATCATGCTTGATAGACTTAAGCATGGGGTATTTCAAGTATTTACAGCTAATGTGCTTAATAAGATCATAGTCATGGTTAGCAATATGATCATAACTCGTTTGCTTACAAAGAGTGATTATGGCTTGTGGAGCTATGTTTTGAATATATACTCCTATGCTTCTTTGATAACTGGTATTGGATTAGCATCAGGAGCATTTCAATTTGGAGCAGAGAACAGAGGAAGTAAAAAAGAATACGGTTTCTTTAAGTATTGTTTATCTGTCGGACTTATAATAAATGGATTGATTTCGGCTATCTTTATATGCGCATCTTTCTTCATGAAACATACAATCGAAGGTGCTGGAATATACATACAGTTTTATGTTCCGGTTATTTTGATGGAATACACAGTCGAAATTCTATCTACAGTTTTAAGATGTGATGGTCGAATAAAAGAATTTGCCAGGGTCATGAATGTTAACACATTCTTGGTAGTCGCGTTCACATGCATAGGAGCTCTCTTTGGCATACACGGTGTAATAATTGGGAAATATATTGCAGCGATTCTTTCGATACTCTATCTGTTGAAATTGACAAAACGAGAAATACATCTTATAAGGAATGGTACTAAGCTATCCAATTCTGAAAAAAAGGATTTATGGCATTACTCATTATTCACTGGATTAAGTTCAGCTCTAAATAGAGTTTTGTATTTAATAGATGTTTCAATGATAGCCTCGCTTATGCAAAATGCAGTCGATGTTGCAAATTATAAAGTCGCTACACTTATCCCAAACTCTTTAGGATTTATTCCTACAAGCGTTATTCTTGTTATTATGCCCAGTATTGTGGCTAATAATAAAGATTTCCCATGGCTTCGTAAAAATCTTAAGAAAACGTATATGTGGCTATTTTTGCTTAATGTTTTTATTGGAGCTATTTTGATAATATTTTCTCCTCTTATCATTACGATTATTTCTGGAGAACAATACCTCGATTCAGTTGCGCCGTTTAGAGTACTTGTCTTAGGGTATGTTATATCTGGGACATTCCGAAGCTTGAGTACGAATGTTTTGGCTGGATTGCGCCATGTAGTATTTAATTTGATAATAAGTATTACATCTGGCGTTGCCGATATTATTTTGAATTATTTTTTAATCAGCAAAATAGGCATGATAGGAGCGGCATATGCTACACTTGGAGTTGAAACATTAGCATCGGTAATATCAATGTCCTTAATTGTATATGTTCTGGTAAAGGAAAAGGAGGCAAAACGCCGTGCTTCGTAAAATCCTTAGCGCTCCAGGTATAATATGGAGATGGCTGTTTGTATCCATATTTCGCTGGCACTATTATGACAGTAAATATTTCAAATCAAAATGGTTTAAAAGCATTAATGAGTGGGGGTGGAGATGGGCATATCGCGATATATGGCATCGCCTTATTTTTAAGACGAATAAGGATATTCGATGGCCTGTTGCCCCTACTGTTGACTGCGGAAAGAATATTGAGTTTGATATAGATGACATTAATAATTTTGCTGGTGGATCAGGATATTTTCAAACATTTGATGCGAAAATTATTATTGGGAAAGGAACCTGGATTGCTCGTAATGTGGGAATTATTACTTCCAATCACGATCTTTCGAATCCTGACGTTCATCAACTTGGGAAGGATGTAGTTATAGGTGAGCATTGTTGGATTGGCATGAACAGTATCATTTTGCCAGGAGTGATTCTTGGCGATCATACAGTGGTAGGAGCTGGAGCGGTTGTTACTCACAGCTTTCAAGACGGATATTGTGTAATAGCGGGAAATCCGGCAAAAGTAATAAAAGAAATAAGTGTTATTAAAAATCGGTGATTTATATGAATATAATCCTTCTTTCCGGAGGCTCAGGAAAGCGCCTTTGGCCTCTTTCCAATGATATCAGATCAAAGCAGTTTATAAAGATCTTTAAAAAGCCATCTTATAAAATATCCATGAGTAAAGAGTGCAATGATGATTATGAGTCAATGGTACAAAGAGTATACAGACAGATCAAGACTGTGGATAGAGATGCAATAGTGACTATTGCAACGAGTAAATCTCAGGTATCTGAAATACATAATCAACTGGGGTATGATGTTGGTATTTCAATTGAGCCTTGCAGACGAGATACATTCCCTGCTATAGCGTTGGCTACTGCGTATCTCCATTATATTCAAGGAGTGAGTCTTGATGAGGCAGTTGTGGTTTGCCCTGTTGATCCGTATGTAAATGATGATTATTTTACAGCATTAAAAGAGCTGTGGGAATTGGCTGGAAACGGTACAGCAAATCTTGTTTTAATGGGTATTGACCCAACATATCCTTCGGAGAAATATGGATATATTATTCCAGCATCAAAAGATAGAGTATCCAAAGTTGATACTTTCAAAGAGAAACCAGATTCTGTAACAGCGCAGAAATATATTGATAATGGTGGTCTGTGGAACGGTGGAGTGTTTGCATATAAGCTCAGATATGTTCTTGAACGCGCTCACGAACTCATTGAATTTACAGATTACAATGATCTGCACAAGAAATATGATACTCTCACCAAAATCAGTTTTGATTATGCAGTTGTTGAACATGAGAACGATATAGCTGTACTCAGATTTGCAGGAGAATGGAAAGATCTTGGAACATGGAATACACTTACAGAGGCAATGGAAGAGCGTGCCGTAGGCGATGTTCGGTTTAACGAAAAGTGTTCAAATGTTCATGCTATCAATGAACTTGGAGTCCCAATATTGATAATGGGCTGCCAAAATATGGTGGTCAGTGCTAGTCCTGAAGGTATTCTGGTATCCGATAAAGAGCAAAGTTCATATATTAAACCTTTTGTTGATGAAATTGACCACCAGATCATGTTTGCCGAAAAAAGCTGGGGCAGTTATCGTGTTCTGGATGTTGAAGAAAACAGTATGACCGTTAAGGTAACTTTGAACTTGGGACATAGGATGAATTATCATAGCCACGAGAGGCGAGATGAAGTGTGGACTGTACTAAGCGGGACAGGATACGCTATTGTCGATGATGTACGTATTCCCTTGAAGCCTGGATTGGTGATACGGCTTCCTGTTGGTTGCAGACATACTGTTATTGCGGAAACTGAATTGCAGTTGATTGAGGCACAGTTAGGGACTGATATTAGTGTAACTGATAAGCATAAGTATGATATGCCTTTAAACGGTTAGTCACTTGTTATAAAAGGAATATTTTTACATTTTTAAATACTAATAAGGAGTAAAATATGTGCGGAATAGTAGGATTCACAGGCACCCACCAGGCAGCCCCCATATTGCTTGACGGACTTTCAAAACTCGAATACAGAGGCTACGACTCAGCCGGTCTTGCTGTCCGTGACGGCGAAAAGGCAGCGGAAGTAGTTAAGGCTGTGGGCAGGCTCAGAAACCTTGCCGAAAAAACAGACGATGGAAAAGCCCTTCCCGGCACCTGTGGCATCGGTCATACACGCTGGGCAACTCATGGCGAACCCTCACAGACAAATGCTCACCCCCATGTTTCGGGCAATTGCACAGGTTCGGGTTCCGGCAAAGTGGAATCAGAGGTTGTCGGTGTTCATAACGGAATCATCGAGAACTATAAGGAGCTCAAACAGAAGCTCGAACACAACGGCTATGCGTTCTACAGTGATACTGACACAGAAGTAGCAATCAAACTCGTTGATTACTACTATAAAAAGTATTTGCATGACCCCATTGACGCTATATCAAAAACAATGGTTCGTGTTCGCGGTTCGTATGCGCTTGAACTGATGTTTGCTGATCACCCCGGTGAGATATGGGTAGCACGCAAAGACAGCCCCATGATAATCGGTGTGGCGGACGGCGAAACATACATCGCTTCCGATGTTCCTGCAATTCTGAAATATACAAGAACAGTTTACTACATTGACAATCTCCAGTGTGCGAAAATAACTCCCGGTGAAGTGCATTTCTATGATCTAAACGGCGATGAAGTAACTATCGAACCCACAGAGATCAAGTGGGATGCCGAAGCTGCCGAAAAGGGCGGCTACGAGCATTTCATGATAAAAGAGATACACGAGCAGCCTAAAGCTGTCGGTGACACTCTCAACTCGGTTATAAAGGACGGCAAGATCGATCTCACAGAGATCGGACTTTCAGATGAGCAGATCAAGGAAATCTCCTCGATCACAATGGTAGCCTGCGGTTCCGCATGGCACGTCGGAATGGCTTGCCAGTATGTCATTGAGGACTTGACCCGTATTCCGGTTCGAGTTGAGCTTGCAAGCGAATTCAGATACCGCAGACCTATCCTCGATCCGAAGCAGCTTGTAATTGTTATCTCGCAGTCCGGTGAAACAGCAGATACCCTTGAAGCCCTCCGCCTTGCAAAGCGCAGTAACATCAAGACATTGGCAATCGTCAATGTCGTTGGTTCGTCTATCGCACGCGAAGCCGATAACGTATTCTATACACTTGCAGGACCGGAGATCGCAGTTGCGACCACAAAGGCATACAGTGCCCAGCTTGCAGCGGGTTATTCACTTGCAGTGCAGTTCGGTAAGGTTCGCGGAACAATTACCGAAGAAGAGTACACAAAATACATAGAGGAATTGCAGAGTATTCCTACAAAGATCGCAAAGATTCTCGAAGACAAAGAACGCCTGCAGTGGTTCGCGTCGAAATTTGCACATATCCAGGACGCGTTCTTTATCGGACGCGGTATTGACTACGCAGTCGGACTTGAAGGCAGCCTTAAGATGAAGGAGATCAGCTACATTCATTCTGAGGCTTACGCTGCCGGAGAGCTTAAGCACGGTACGATCAGCCTTATCGAAAACAACACGCTCGTTATAGGCATACTCACCCAGAACGAGCTGTATGAGAAGACAGTGAGCAACATGGTTGAGTGCAAAGCCCGCGGAGCATATCTCATGGGACTTGCTTCCTATGGAAAGTATGAAGTCGAAGACCAGTGCAACTTCGTGACCTATGTTCCCACGATCGACACGCACTTCGCAGCAAGCCTTGCGGTTGTTCCTCTCCAGCTTCTCGGATATTACATTTCTGTAGCAAGAGGACTTGACGTTGACAAGCCAAGGAACCTTGCTAAGAGTGTTACGGTAGAGTAAAATTTTCTAATAAATCTCCCCTGCCCTTCTAATGAAATTTCCGCAAAAATTCCGGCACCATGTTTTGTTTGATTTTATTTGGCAATCATTCACAGCTTGCCTGTCCGGAATAATAGCGGAATTTATGCAAATGCTACAAAATAAATATGTTGATACTCAATATATAAAATTGAGGGGGTAGTGGGCGTTAGCTCGTGTGAGTTCAAGTCTCATTCTCCGCACCAGGCGCGGAGTCCGCGCTGACAATCCGCCTACAGATTCATCTGTGGGCGGATTTTTGTGTCGTATCACACAAGTCTTGCGAAAATCCAAAGTGTTCGGTACGGAAAGGCGCAACGGCGCCTGCGAATCCCGTCTCGGGTTTATCCGAGGCGGGATATTTTTCTGTCCCTCTCCCCCGCTGATACACAAAAAAGACGCAGAGCCGAAACTCTGCGTCTTTGTTATTGTTTTAGTTCTTACTTGACTTTTACGCTTACGATATCGCTCTTGGTCACCTTTGTCCACTTGCCGTCAACATAAGCCTTTACAGCGTACTTGTAAGTCTTGCCTGCTGTGACTTTGCTGATGCGGACTGCGTTAGCGGTTGTATCAGCTACCTTTACGAGCTTACCGCCTGTGTACTTGTAAACTCTGTACTTCTCCGCACCCTCTACCTTGTTCCACTTGAGGATAACTGCGCCGTCCTTAGAAGAAGCCTTCACAGCGGGCTTGTAGTAAACCTTGATCGAAGCTGTATATGCGCTGTTTTCACCGGACTCTACACCGCCTATGGTGTACTTGAGCACATATTCGAGGTTTACGTTGTTAGCGGGATTCTTGATAAGAACCTTTGTTTTCTTGGTATCGACAACCTTTTCGAGCTTGCCGTTCTTCTTTACATAAAGGCTGTACTTTGTTGCGCCGTTTACCTTTTCCCAGCCGACAGTGATACTGCTCTTGTCGTCGTTCTGAACAGCCCACATCTTCGCCTTTGAGCTTGCGCTGTCAACGGAAGAAGCTGTGCCGGAAGATGTTGTTGTCGAAGTGCCGGTGGAGTAGGACGGAACATAAGGTGTTACGCCTTCAAACGATGCGGTTATCGTGACATCGCTTATGGGCATAACGAACGTTGTTTCAGGCGAATCTGCGTCTCTGAATTCAACGCCTTCGGTTGTTGTAGTCCAGCCGTTGAATTTTGCGGGGGTAGAAACAGAACTTTTTGCTTTGATCGTAACTACTGTACCGGCTTCGGCTGTTGTTGCCGGCTCGCCGTCAACATACGCTGTACCGCCGTTTATCATTGTGATGTTGTATGCGATATTCTGGAACGAAGCGGATATAGTAACATCGTTTGCGGGCATTGTGAACTTTGTGGTTGCCTTGCTTGCGTCTTCAAATGTAACGCCTTCGGAGGTTGAAGTCCAGCCGTTGAACTCTGTGCCGGGCTCAGCTTCCGGAGCGCTTATCGTAACTTCTGCGCCAGCCGGGGCTGATGTTACTACCGTACCGTCCACCTTTGCTGTACCGCCGTTCGGCATTGTGATATTGTAGGAGATATTTTCAAACGATGCGGTTATTGTGACATCACTTTCGGGCATTGTGAAATGTGTGGTTGACGCGGTTGCGTCTGTAAATGTAACGCCTGCTGTGGTTGTTGTCCAGCCGTTGAACTGTGTACCGGGTTCTGCCTGCGGTGCTACGATAGTGACGTCAGCACCTGCCGCGGCTGATGTTACCTGCTGCTGATCTACATACGCTGTACCGCCGTTCGGCATTGTTATGCTGTAGGTGGTTGCGGGGGTGGAAGAACCGCTCCAAAAGTAAACATTTTCGTTAGAGCTGAAAAAATTTGATGCTACGCCGATGTCATAGCCAAAAACAGTTGCATCGTTTACGTGAGCTTCATCTAAAGCATCGTAGAATTTGGATATCGCCTTCAATGCGCCATTTTCTTTCCAGAAGAAATCGTACCATCCACCCTGCTCACTTTTAAGTGTGGTAAGATTTGCTATTATCCATGCTTTGGCTTCTGCCGCTGTTGATTCACCAATATTATCTTCGGTTATCTGACTCGCTTCTGTAACCTTGACGAAGCCTCCCGTAGTGGTTGCGGGTGCAGCACTCTCAACAGTGAAAGTGTATTCATGAACATCCACGTCCATATAACCGCCATACTTGGACTCGTATGGACCCAAATTAACATTAGAATAATCTGTTTTCTCCCATGCCGTTATCTTATAGTCAGCATCAGCTTCCCATATTTCGACTCCGGTCGCTATATCGGCTCCGCCTCCTGCCGGTTTTATTGTTATGACATCTCCCATAGCATAACTAAATTCATCATCTTTCCAAGTGGACACGCCTCCGTTTATCGTGTCACCTTTTTTAATTGATGATATTTTGTCCAGCCATACGAAATACGCGGCCTCCGCGCTCGCCGTCACGCTCATGCCAACCATGCACGAAATAATCATGCACACGGACAGGAACACGCTCAGAATTTGTTTTGTCTTTTTCATTTTTGAGTTATCCTTTCATTTTTATTCCCCGCCTTTGCAGGGTAATTTGCAATAAATCCCTATATATAGAAGCAGGATAAATATTATCCTCCCTATATATTGGATATTATATCATATTTTGTTTGTCTTGTAAATAGTTTTAGCAAATTTTGTTAAAAACGTAGGGGTTCATATTTGGGCGTCTGCGGAGCGAAATGCACCGGGCTTGTCGGCGATCCCGTTCGTGAAATAAGAAAGACTGCTGAGATCCGTCGGTTTCAGCAGTCTTTTTGCCGTGATATCATTCTTTGCTTCCGGAATAATAATCGACATTTATCCTTGACTCCTCGATAAGGATAGAATTCTGGTTGAGCCTTTCAATAAGCTCGTCGGCAGCCTTGTGTACCGTCCCGATATCCGCGTCGTCAAAGTAGCAGACGAGCGTATATTCATGGGTGACGTTGTTCATTTCATCGGTCCACGCGCCTGTCGCTTCCTGCAAAGTATATCCGTACGGGAATAACCTGAGGCATACCTCGTCAACGATCTCCTTTGCTTCTTCTTTCGTGATCTCAAGCTTGTAGGTGTCCTTGTCGTTGGTGCCGACATACATAACATACTGACTGACTCCGCTTTCCTCCGATGCCGCAGCCGGTTCTGACGGTTCCGCGGGAAGAGTGTTCTTTGCGTTTCCGGCTGAAACAAGGCATATCACCGAACAGCAAAGGCTTGCGAGCGAGACAATAATTGCCGCGATCCCTATCTTATTTGACATAACTTTTCTCCTCTTTCTGCATTTATGCCGGGCTGATGAGATCAGGCTCCGGGTGCTCTATATTATAGCAAAAAACGGGTACGATGTCAATATTGACACCAAAATGAAGATATGCTATAATAAATGATGCTGAAAATGCGCTGAACGGCGCTGTTACGGGTGCCGGCATTACGGAAATGACTGCTCCTCCTGGAGGGAGATATAATAATGAAAAAAATAATGGGTTTGGTTTTCGGCGGTCTCCAGCAGAAGATCTGCAATCTCTGCATAGTAACCGTTCTGCTCATGGTGGGGCTGTATATAGCTGTCGCTGCATTCCAGTCGAATGTTCTGAACGAGCTTGTCGCACAGACCAACGAACAGCAGAAACAGGCGATAGTGAACGTTTCCGAACAGACGATGTCGGACGTTATAAACGGCACGCTCGTGAAAGATGTGGAAATGGAAGCATATATAGCGAATGACCTGTTCGCGGACGTTATAAGCGATGTTACGGCGACGGGAGAGCTTGTGCGGAAGCTTTACTCGGATCCGGACACCTACGGCGAAAGAACGCTGTCATATCCGGACAGGCGCAATGACGGGAAAACTGCGGTACAGGTGGTATTTGAGGAAGGCAAGGATTTTGACACTCCGGGTATCCGCGAAAGCATAGAAAAGCTCGGAAACATAGCGGACGTTCTTGAAACGCTTTATGACGGCTCCGAGCGTTTAGGTTCGCTGTTCGTCGGTTCTCCCGACGGTTATTTCATTATTGCAGATGACCGTTCCGCTGCAAAATTCGACGAAAATGGCGATCTTAAAAGCTTCCCGGTGCGCGAACGTCCGTGGTACAAGGGTGCAGCCGAAAAAGGCAGTCTTTACTTCACCGGCATCGAATATGACGCATTCACCAACTATATCGGAATTGTCTGCTCTTATCCGGTCATAGTTGACGGAAAGCTTAAGGCAGTTGTGGGTGCCGACATATTCCTTGGATCAATGGCGGAAGCAGTCGGTTCTTCGGAGGAGAACGGCGGTTTCATGTGCGTTCTCAACGAAAAGGGGCAGGTCGTGTTCTCCCCGCGCAAGACGGGCGAACTGCGCACCCTGCCGTCCGATGAAGCGCCGGATCTCCGCGAGTCGGAGAATACCGCGCTTGCGGATTTCGTAAAGACCGCGATGACTTCACAGACCGGGGTGTGCGAAGTTAAGATCGACGGTGAGGAATACTATATCGCCGGTGCGCCTATGAGCGCCACAGGCTGGGCGTTCATTTCGGGCGTGCAGAAAGCTGTCACGATGCAGCCCACAGAGACGATGATCGGGAAATACGATGAGATAATAAACGAAGCCGACAGCGCATTGCAGGACAGCGTGAATAAAGCGCTGAGCACCACGATCGTGCTGACCGCCGCGATATTTATACTCGCGGTAGCAGGCTCCCTGCTTGTTGCGAACAGGATAGTAAAGCCTCTGGGAGCCATGACGAAGCGCATTGCCGATCTGAGCGGTCACGATCTCCGGTTCGGAATGTCCGACGAATACCGGACAGGGGACGAGATACAGGTGCTTGCGGAGTCGTTTGCGGATCTGTCCGAGCGCACGGTAAAGTACATCGAGAATATAAAGGACATCACCGCCGAGAAGGAACGTATCGGCACCGAGCTTTCGCTTGCGACGGATATACAGAGCGGAATGCTTCCGAGCATATTCCCGGCGTTCCCCGAAAGGAAGGAATTTGACATCTACGCTTCCATGGATCCCGCGAAGGAAGTCGGCGGAGATTTCTACGACTTCTTCCTTATCGACAGCAATCATCTTGCAATGGTCATAGCCGACGTTTCCGGAAAGGGAGTTCCCGCCGCGCTGTTTATGATGGCGAGCAAGATACTTATCAACGACAGCGCAAAGCTGCTCCGTTCGCCGGGCGCGGTGCTTGAATATGTCAACAACCAGATATGCGGCAGCAACACCGCGGAGATGTTCGTTACCGTATGGCTTGGAGTGCTCGATATCGAGACGGGCATTCTTACCTGCTCCAACGCGGGGCATGAGAACCCGGCTCTGAAACACGGCGGTGAATTCGAGATGTACGAAGACGAGCACGGCTTTGTGGTAGGCGGTATCGGCGGCATGAAGTACAGCGAGTACCAAATAAAGCTTGAAAAGGGCGACAGGCTCTTTGTCTATACCGACGGCGTTTCGGAAGCCACGGACGCGGAAGAAGAGCAGTTCGGCAATGAGCGGATACTTGCGGCTCTGAACAAAGACCCCGATGCCGCTCCGAAAGAACTTCTGCAGAACGTAAGGGCTGCGATAGACGAATTTACCGGTGATGCGCCGCAGTTCGACGATATCACGATGATAGGCTTCACCTATCTCGGACCGGAAGAAAACCTATAATACTATAAGACAAATTCACAATTCACAATGCACAATGCACAATTGTGGAGCGCGCTCTGCGCGCATATCTGAATCGTGACGAAATTACTTGGTTTTGTTTACAGACAGATATTGATTTAGTATAAAAAAGAAGGGCTGAGCCCCTCACATAACGCCGGCTTCCTTTTTTAAAGGAAGCCGGTTTCGTTTACTGCACAAACTCTGAAATAATCATCGGCAGGTCATATTTTCAGCGCACATCGGCGCCCACATATCTGTATGTGCCGTCTTTTATTTTTGCGATGATGTCCTCATACGGCATAGGCTTGCCGTAGAAATAACCCTGGAGCCTTCCGCAGCCGGCTTCCCGGAGGAAATCGACAGCTTCCTGCGTTTCAACGCCCTCCGAAAGCGTCATCATATCAAGCTTCTGCGCAAGTTCGATTATAGTGCTTATGATCTTGCGGGAGTTCTCGTTTCCGCTGAAATTCTTGAGGAACTCCATGTCTATCTTGAGAAGATCGAATCTGAAATCCTTGAGGACATTCATTGACGAGTAGCCGGAGCCGAAGTCGTCGAGCCATATCGAGTAACCGCTCCTGTGAAGTCTGTCCATTGCGGATTTAAGCCCCTCCACGTCCTCCGTGAGGGCGCTTTCGGTTATTTCGACATGCAGATATTCCTTCGGGATATCATACTTCTCAACCAGCTTTTCAAGCTCACCCACCGCGTCCATTAGCTCAAAATCGAGACGGGAGAAGTTCATAGATGTCGGCAGTACCGGCAGACCGCTGTCAAGGCATTCTCTTATACGCCTGCACACCTGATCGTAGATGCAGAGATCGAGCTTGTGTATCTGCCTGCCCTCTTCGAGAACGGGAATGAACACGCCGGGGGACAGGAATCCCATTTCCGGATCGTCCCACCTTGCAAGAGCTTCCGTACCGCAGATATGACCGTCCTCCGACCACATCACCGGCTGATAGAACACTTTGATATAACCCTCGCGGACAGCCTTGTCGATGTTGTTGAGGACGTACTGCCTCAGCGAATAGTCCCTGCTCATCTTCTGATCGTATTCTCTGAAAGCGATGTCGCTTCTCCCGCTTATCTTCTTAAGGGCATATCTTGCGCGGTCTATCGCGTGTCTTGTATCTTTTGAGAGATACTCCGAAAGATAACCGCCGGCTTTTATGTCGAGATAAGTCTCTTCGGGATAAGCTTCTTTCAGTTTCCTGCGTATTCCGTCGATGCGCTCCGTGAAATCTTCCGCATTCGTCAGCGCGCAGAAATAATCGCCGGACTCTCTTGCCACCGGCTCATCGGGGAATGCTTCCTTTATGATCTGACCTGTCCTTACAAGAAGCAGGTCTCCGCCGGAATAGCCGAAACGGTCATTGTAAGTCTTGAAGTTTGTGATATCGAATACAAGATATATCGGGTGCTTGCCGAGCTTTTCCGAAGAAGCGGCATATTCCGAAGCCTCCTCTTCAAACTTTCTGAGATTCGGAAGCCCCGTAAGATCATCGGTCACCGAGGAAGACATAAGCCTGTATGACTTCCACGCATCGCCGTATCGCTGGAAATAGACAGTGAATACAATTATGATAAGTACTATGATAAAGGTAACGAAATTTATCCTGTCGCCCTCATCGAGTATGATCTGCGTGCCGTCCTTGGCGAATGTATAATTGTTCAGCAGGAACACGAATCCGTTTCCGCACACGAGTATCAGCAAAAGCGAGGTAAACGGTCTCCAGACGCATATTACCGTCAGGAACATCAGCATAGTCAGGAAGCAGGTCACCATTCTGCCCTTTGAGAAGTCCTTCATCGAGGTAGTGGCGGCGAAGTAAATGCTGAACGCGAAGAACAGGAATATCACAAGCCTGCTGACCTTGTTCAGCACCCGCAGCTTATTATTCAGAAACAGCGCCGAGTAAACTATGATCGCAACCGAAGCCGCCAGCAGGTACCAGTACCAGCGGGTGTAGTAAAAGAACTCGCCGACGCTCTCCACTTTCCCCGGAAGCACCCAGTTCTTTACATACCGGAGTATCATCCATATCTCCACCACGGCGACAGCCGTACCGGTAAACAAAGCCGCACGAATATCCGCCGCTTTAAGCTTTTCCTCAACATAAGGCGGGTTGCGGTAGAATCCGAACAGCATTCTGAAATAATCCAATATATTTCTTTTTTCTTTTGTCTCTTTATCCTGCATCTTTTCTGATCTCCACTCCTGTAATAATACTAAATCAGCATCTATCTGCAGACAAAATCATGTAATTTCGTCACGATTCAGATATGCGCGCAGAGCGCGCTCCAAAATTGTGCATTGTGAATTGTGCATTGTGAATTTGTCTAAATTCGATAGAAATATAGTACAAGTTACTTCTTAAATTATAGCACATTTTTTCGGCATTTTCAATTATTTTCTGAAAACTCATAAATGCTTTTCCGACCGGCAGTTTTTTCCTGCTGTTAAATCGCCGCGGTCATTGACTTTTAGAGTAAAATATGTTAGAATAACAACAGACTGTATTTTTCTTGTTTAAAGCTCACGGGCAGCAATAATTGTCCGGAAAACTGCTTTTTTCTTCATTTTGACCAATCCGGTCACTGACACATTTATTCATTGTGAGTATAATATATTGGAAGCAATTTTCGGGCAACCGTAAATTGCGGTAAAAGATATAACAGATATCCGGAAATAAATACCGGAGAAAGAAGGAGATAATCAATGAAATACGGAAAACTTATGCTGACATCAGCACTCTGTGCCGCGGTACTTGCTCTTGCATCATGCGGACAGAACAATGCGCCCGCGGCGACCTCGGCAGATACTTCCGCAGCGCCGGCAGAAACAACCACAGAAAAAGCGGCTGAAACAGAGGCTTCAGCCGAAACCACAGAAACAAGCGAAGAAGTTACGGACAAGCCCGAGGACAGTGACGAGGGCATTACGCAGGGCTACTTCGATCCCGGCGTATATGCGGCAGTCAAGGACGGCGTGATAGAATCCCTCTACTACTTCGACGACGCAGCCGGCGGTCATACCGAGAACATGGACGGTATCGGCGGTGTTCCGTTCTCATACGAGCAGAATTTCGACGAGGTGACATTCCACTTCGGCGGTCCCGATGACACCACAAAGATGTCGGTACACCCCGACGATCTCGGATACACTGTCGGAAAGTTCGAAACAAGCGGCGATGAATACATATTCACATTTATGGGCGAGACCGGCGACCACGATGTTGCACTGCCGGAAACGGAAGCTGTGAATGCTCTCACAATACCCGGCGTTTACTCCGGAATGAACCGCGGCGAGTTTATGAACTTCTACATCTTCGATGACGAGACCAATATGAGAGAGATGTACATGGGCGGCACAGGTTACACTGCCACATACGAGCTCAGCGACGGAAAGATCGTATTCCATGACGAAAACGGCGATGTTCCGGTAAAACTCCGCCTCGACGACTATTTAAGACCGATCGGCGAGTATGAAGGCTCCGGCGCGATAATCACATTCAGCTATATCCGCGGCGCAGACCCGAAGAAGATCGTACTTGCGGAAGAGCCGCAGAGCGAAGGCTATGAGCCCGCACACCCCTTCCAGTACACAGATCTCGGCTGGGAAATGGAGAACGTTCCGGATATGCTTATGGATATGAACGGCGTAGCCGGCAGAAACAACGCATTCATGCTCCAGCTTGACAAGGCGAAGGCACAGGACGGATTTGAAGCCCACTTCATTTTCCTCGACAAGGACGGACTTATAATAGCTGACCACATGGTAAAGCAGGACACTGTTGAAGATGCCGGGATCGCTCCCGCTCCCATGCTCGGAGCAATGGACATTGTAGTTTATCCCGTAAAGCTGAAGGATCTTATGGATACATACGATATCGAACTTGCAGATGTCGCACGGTTCTATATCACCGACGATCCGAATGATCCGTGCATTGAACTGGTAACCATCGAGCAGAACTGATGCCCGAACGGAATATGAAAGGAAGGTAATAACTATGAAAAAGAGAATTATGTGTGCTGTTATAGCTTCCGCTATGATAGCAGCAGCATCTATGTCGGCTGTTGTATATGCAGACGATACACAGGCTGCGGCAAGCGAGTCCACGGCTAAGCTCACAAGAGGCGTATGGGCAGCATACACGGACAAGGAAGGCGACGGAAAATACGACGATATTGCCGACTACTATGTTTTTACAAGCGAAACAGAGGGCCATACCTCTTCTCCCGATCTTGGCATCGGTCTCCCCTTTGCAGTTGAGCAGAACGGTGCTGAAGCATTATTCCACTTCGCAAGTGCCGACGACAACACAAAGGCAGAGATAAAGGACGTTGAAGACGGCTCTCTCGATATCACATTCACCTATGACAGCGGCGACAAGAAGACATACAGACTCGTATTCCTCCCCGGCGAAGATCCCGACACATTCTCCGGAGATGAAGCAGAGTACGCTGTTGACGCGGCAGAGACAAAGATCACAAGAGGCGTATGGGCAGCATACGGCGGGGATACTATCTCGGATTACTACATATTCGACAGCGAAACACAGGGTCATACAGCAAAGCCCGAAAACGGACTCGGACTTCCCTTCTCTGTTGAGCAGGTTGGCGACGGAAGCGCAGTATTCCACTTTGCAAGCGCAGACAACAACACACCCGCGGAAATAGCTTATGTTGACAAGGGCGTATTCAATGTCACACTCACAGGCGAGGACGGAGAGTCTGTAACATACAGATTCGAGCTTCTCCCCGACGAGGATCCCGACACATTCATGAAGGACGCTGCGGAAGCTCTCCTGGCACCCGGCGTATATGCGGCATTCATCTCACCGGAAAAGAACGAAGTTTATGATATGCTCGACACATACTTCGTATTCACAAGTGAAACAGAGGGATATACAAATTCTCCCATTATGGGCATCGGTCTCCCGTTCAGCGTAGAGCAGAACGGCACAAATGCTGTGTTCCACATGGCATCGGCAGATGACAACACTCCTGCGGCAATTCTTCCGATCGGCGACGGATCATACCTTCTGACACTCAACTACAGCGACGGCAGCTCAACGATCTACCGTCTTGTAAAAACAGAAAACGCCGATACGAAAAACTTCAACGGCGCATCTTCCTATTACGGAGTATTCGAGACAACCGATGAGGGCATTCAGCTTTACAATGCAAACGGCGAGTTCAAGTTCCTTCTCGGCACTCCGAGAGCAGACGAGACCGGTCTTGAGATCAACTACGTAATGCCGCTTCTTGAAGGATTCGACATTGACTTCATATTCACAACAGCCGACAAGAATTTCGCAACATACAATGTAAGCTACAACGGCACTATCGACAACGACACTATATTCTTCGATCTTGAAGACCTTCTCAAGGGCGCAGGAATCGACGGCGAGAATGTTGCTTCCTTCACCGTAAAGAACAACGGAAACGGAACTATCGTACAGCTCGGATTCCTTACGGAAAGACACAACTCCGCAAAGATAAACCTTGTTTCCGATGCAGCCGCTTCCGATGCAAATGAGCAGAACCCTGCAACCGGCGCAAATGACATCTTCGCCGCAGGCGCACTTGCTGCAGTTGCAGGTCTGACAGTTCTCGCTTCAAGAAAGCGCAAGTAAGTAATGTGTCCTCGCTATGGGCAGCCACCGACTAAAACGCAGTGGGGTTGGCGATATTTCAATCAGACTAACTACCCGAGGTGCTACGCCCGCTTATAGAAGAGTGTCGCTACGCATTTCGCAGCGGCGCGTTCGCCGCCAGTGGGGTTGGCGATATTTCAATCAGACTAACTACCCGAGGTCCT
>Ga0256405_10002598_pt1 | contig 40603 bp, 32 predicted proteins | sample RumenRJG_02DNA_FD_189096 | JGI IMG/M metagenome (GOLD analysis project Ga0256405, IMG submission 189096) | Bovine rumen microbial communities from Lethbridge, Alberta, Canada - RJG_02 | ecosystem: Host-associated > Mammals > Digestive system > Stomach > Rumen | place: Canada: Alberta... | reverse complement strand
GATTGATACAAGAGGCGAGCTCTCGCTTGATAAAATTGCGGGCAGCGGGCAGACGTTCCGTTGGCAAAAAATGAAGGACGGCGCCTGGCGGATTCCTGCCTTTCACCGCGTGCTCTATGCCCGCGAGGATCATGGAATCCTTTCTCTTTCCTGTTCGCAGGAGGAGTATGAGCGCATCTGGCGTGCGTACTTTGACATGGATACGGATTACGCGAAGATTCGCGAGAGCATTCCGGAGGAGGATACTTACATGCGCCGCGCCGCGGAGCTGGGACGCGGTATCCGCATATTACGGCAGGACCCCTGGGAGATGACTGTCACGTTTATCATTTCCCAGAGGAAGAATATCCCCGCAATCAGGCTCTGTGTCGAGAAGCTCTGCCGCGTGGCGGGAAAGCCGCTGTGTCCGGAGGCCGGTGGAGACGGATCAGCCACAGCTTCGATGGAGACTAAGCTGAGAGAGCCTGCTCCGGGCGACCAGAACGAGGAGATGGTTTATGACTTCCCGTCCCCGGAGGCAATCCTCGGCCTTACATGCAATAAGGCGCTTGGTATCCCGGAGGACGGCGATACGCTCTGTTCCTTCAAGAAGGCGGGCTTTTCGAGCTGCTCCCTTGGTTATCGGATGCCGTATGTTCGCGCGGCCGCAGAGTGGATGCATACGCTTGCTATATCGGAGCAACAAAACGATGGAATAAAACCGCCATCCGAATTGAGTCGGGTCCAGGCAGAAAACATGCCGGTGGGCAGCATGAATAAGGCGGAGTCATCTTATGTGATGAATTCAGATGCGGCCGAAGAGAGTGCTCTTCGAAGGGCAGTCAATGATCTACAGCAGCGCCCGGACGATGCGCTTCGTGAAAAGCTCCTTGGCATCCGCGGTGTCGGCGAGAAGGTGGCCGCCTGCATCATGCTGTTCGGCTTCCATCGGACAAATGCATTTCCTGTTGACGTCTGGATGAAGCGCGCGCTCGCCGAGCACTACCCGGAGGGCTTTGACCTGGCATCGTACGCGCCGTATGCCGGCATCATGCAGCAGTACATGTTTGTCGAGGCCAGAGAGAGTGCAAAACACTGAATTTCACGAGAGCAGGTACCGGATATACCGGACAGCCTGCTCCTTATTTTTTGTATTGGCGATGATCCCCGCGTACATTGTGCCGTCCGCCTTCGCCTGCTGACTGAAGGAGGTTCCTTCAAGAGAGACAGCGTACAGATCAGAAGAACTGCGAATAGAAGCCGGCAATTTCATAAGATATTCATTGTCCTCGAGCACGGCAAGCGAATTTTTATCGAGCAGGACAACGTCAAGCGACCGGTCCGTGATCTCGGCCTGAAGCTTGAGTGACGATGCGTACGCATACTCATAGGCGTCACTCCCCGGATCCCCGGAAATGAAGAGCGGCCCGGTCAGCTTCACCTTATCCCGCGTGCCGCGCTCCGTGAGTGTGTTCAGGTACCCGTCCGTCAGCATGGACTTTGAGGAGCTCCCGAGCGTCGTGTTTAAAAGCCCGACAGATACGAGAACATTCGGCCTTGTGATAAGCCGGAAAGACCCATATCCGACAAGGAAGACCGCAGTCAGAATGAGCGCGATCTGTACCTTGTAGTAGTCGAAGATATACTGCAGCTTCTGACGGCGCGTCATCTGCGCGAATCTGTCCCTCATACTCAGGCCTGCCTTTCTTCCTGCGTTTCCTCCGCATTTGCGAGCGCGTCCATGACCGGGCGGAGAAGATAGGAGGACAGGAATGCGCAGAACCCTTCTCCGAGGAAAATGAGCGGCGTAAAGTAATGAATCGCGATATAGAAAACTGCAAAATGGATGCCGATGACCAGCAGCGTGCAGAAGAGATAGCGGACGCTGACGAGGAACGCATTCCGGATCATGTGAAGCGGCGTATTCCGGAACCATGCCTGGAGCGGGAAGACAAAGGCGAGCGTCGCGAGATAGGCGATGAGCAGCGGAATGAGGCAGGCGAAGCCGAGCGTACCGGCGACGCCGGTGATGCGCAGATGCGAGAGAATATACCAGTCCGCACCGAGAGCGGCGCCGGCTCCCGTCATAATAAGGCCAATCGGCGTGCCGCCACGGAAGTTTTCCTTGAAAGCACGGAAGAAGGCCGCCGTGACACCGGAATTCTCGTCCCTTGCCATCCGGAGTGTGACTGTGTAGAGCGCGCTTGTGGACGCGCCGATCGTAAAGATCGGAAGAGACGTGACAAACCAGAGAATATTCAGCCAGAGCGCGTCGCCGAGCTTGCCGATGAAATTCATGACGGGGTTATCGGGATTAAATAAATTTCTCATCTTATGCCTCCTTGATTGTGCGGGCAAATGTACTGCCTGCAGCCGGGCTGTCTCCAGTTGATGCCCGGAGTATCAGATCTGTCTCCACATATACCTTCCGGAAGTCAAGACCGGGATCCCGGATTCGGGAAATGAGCAGCTGCACGGCCGAGAAGCCGATGACCTGGCTGTGAATATGCACGGTCGAAAGACGCGGCGTGCAGATCCTAGACTCCGAAGAGTCGTCAAATCCGAGAATCATCATATCCTCGGGGCACTTAAGGCCCATCTCATCCATCACCTGCAGCAGATCGATCGCGATGAAGTCATTTGCGCAGATACATACGTCGGGTAGACTGTCAAGCCTTGAGAGGTGATCGCGCAGATATTCCCGGTTGTGACTGTACCCGGCCTCGTCCGAATTCTCTGTCAGGCAGTACGCCTCATTGATGGGCAGTCCGTTGTAGAACATGCCGTTTCGGAAGGCCATGTAGCGCTCGAAAAATGAGGTGCAGTGCCGGATGTCGCCGGCAAAGCCGATCCGCGTCTGCTTTCGTTCCTTCATTTTATGGATGAAGGAGAGAATGCCGGATGTATTATCCATAAGAAGCATGTCGGCATTCAACGCTTCTCCGTCTGTGATGACGGGCGCGTCGATGAGGAGAAGCGGAAGTCCCAGGCCGGAGAGCATCCGGCAGTAAGCAAGATCGAATACCTCGACGCAGACGATGCCGACAGTCGTATCTCTTCGGAAGGATGCCGGCAGCCGTCCGGCCTCAAGATCAGCTGTACTGATATTATGGATGCTCATGCTGTAGCCGAGCTGGGAGATCTCGGACTGGAAGCGGTCTAGCATCGACGATGCAAAATGAGAGTGGTCGAGGAAGGACGCTGTCAGCAGAGCAATTTCCCCGCTTTCCTTCTTATCAGTTTCCTCTTTTAATGAGGTCATATCCAGATAAGTAAATTGCTTGTAGCCCATCTCGATGGCCTTGGCCAGGACGCGCTGCCTGGTTGCCTCCGCCAGCACGCCAGTGTTGTTGATTGCCTTTGATACCGTATTTCTGGACAGCCCGAGCTCGTCGGCGATGTCCTGGATTGTCACGCGATTTCCCATATTGTGTCATTCCTCTTCCGCCAGATGTAATGATTCAGCGCCTGCAACGGGGAATGCGAAGCATTCCGGGTCTGGGGTGCTGAACAGTTATCCATTGGCTTTCTTTCTGAAATGAGTATAACGCACACATTTAAATGTGTCAAATGTAAAATAACACTTGTGACATAAAGGACATAATGCACAACTAGCCCCGTTTTATATTGTGCAAATGCGCTGAAATCACGCCGAAATGATGCAAATGTAAAAATTGCAATTGACACAAATGCACCATCTGCGATATAGTAAGCACAGCAAAGGAACCGGTTCCGAAGGCAAAACAAAGATGTTTGGATTTATGTTTGAGAGGTAAGGATATGAAAATGACGAGTACCGCACAGGCCGTCGCGGCCGTCCCGAAGAAGAAGGAGAGCTTCGGGCACTACTTTTTAAAGCACTGGCAGCTTTACATCGTGTTTCTGCTCCCCGCGCTGCTCCTGACGCTGATCTTCAAATACATTCCGATGGGCGGTATCCTGATCGCATTTCAGGATTTCAACCCGATCAAGGGAATCGTCGGAAGCAACTGGGTCGGCTGGAAAAACTTCACGAGGTTCCTCACGTCGCCTGATTTTATGACGTACCTGGCCAACACGTTGAAGCTGAGCGTCTACGGACTGCTCTGGGGCTTCCCGGTCCCGATCATTCTGGCTCTGCTTCTCAACCGGATCCAGAACAAGCGCTTAAAGAGCGGCGTCCAGATGATCCTCTACATGCCGAACTTCGTATCAGTCATCGTCCTCTGCGGTATGGTCCGGATTCTTCTTTCTGTCACGGGCCCGGTCAACCTGGCGCTCCATACGAGCATCAACTTCATGACAATGCCGGAGGCGTTCCGGACGATCTACATCGCGAGCGGCATCTGGCAGGGAGCCGGCTGGGCCTCCATCATGTACACGGCATCACTTTCGAATGCGAGCCAGGAGCTCCGCGAGGCGGCTGTCATCGACGGCGCGAACATCTGGCAGCAGATGAAGGTCGTTGACTGGCCGGCCATCAAGGACATGGTCGTCATTCAGTTCATCCTGCAGGCCGGCAACATCATGAGCATCGGCTTTGAGAAGGCCTACGCTCTGCAGACAGACCTGAACCTTCCGTCATCCGAAATCATTGCGACATACGTGTACAAGAAAGGTCTTCTCGACGGCGACTACAGCTTCTCAACGGCGGTCGGTCTCTTCAATACCGTGATCAATGTCATCCTGCTGATTGCAGTGAACAAGATCGTGGCGAAGATGAATGAAGGCAAGGGAATTTAAGGGGGCAAATGGCATGAATAGAAAACAAAAATTTTCTGCTATGTGCGCGTCGGACAAGGCGATCACCGTTATCGGCAACATCTTTCTGGCAATTTTCGTCGTCGCGATCGTGGTACCGCTTCTCTATATCGTGATCGCTTCCTTTATAAATCCGGTTACGCTCCAGAACAGCGGCATTACCTTTGATTTCAGCAAGTGGACGCTGACCGCATACCGGAGAGTCATCAGCAACCGGCAGATCTGGGTCGGCTTCGGAAATGCAGTGCTCTACTCGGTTGTGTTTACTGTCATTTCCGTACTGGTCACGCTCCTCTGCGCGTACCCGATGGCGCGTCCTGATTTTAAGGGCCGCAAGTTCTTCAACGTCATCTTCATTATCACGATGTTCTTCAATGGCGGCATGATCCCGACATACCTCCTGATCAGCGACCTCGGCATGCTCGATACGATGTGGGCCCTCGTGCTCCCCGGTGCGTTCAGCGTCTGGAACATGATCATCGCCCGCACCTATTACCAGGGAGTCCCGAAGGAGCTGCGGGAGGCTGCCTCCGTCGACGGTGCAAATGAAGTGACCTATTTCTTCAAGGTCCTCATGCCGGTCTGCAAGCCGGTCATCGCCGTTCTCGTTCTGTGGCAGTTCGTCGCGATGTGGAACAGCTACTTCGATGCCCTGATCTACATCAGCTCCGATGCGAAGCAGCCGCTGCAGCTCGTTCTCCGCGCGATCCTGATTCAGAACCAGCCGCAGGCGGGCATGATTGCCGATATGCAGAGCACGGCGGCCCGTGCACAGCTCGGCGAGCTTCTCAAGTATGCGACAATTATCATCTCATCGGTTCCGCTGCTCGTCATGTTCCCGTTCTTCCAGAAGCATTTTGACGCAGGTATCATGGTCGGATCGGTCAAGGGTTAAGGAGGTTTTGGTAAAATGAGAATGAAAAAGCGTATTATAGCGGCAGTCACTGCCATGGCTCTGGGCGTCACGTCCCTGTCCGGCTGCGGCTCGACCCTGTTCGGATATAAAATCAATACAGCTGCTTCCGCAGATCCGGACAGCGTGAAGCTCCCGCTGAAGGAGAAGGAGACTATCACAGGTCTGACCAGCTATCCGAGCGGTACGGAATCGGATCCGAACAAGCGGGCCATCTTCGAGCGGCTCGAGAAGAAGACCAACGTGCATGTCGACTGGACAGCCATTTCCTCTGATCAGTGGAGCGACAAGATCTCGCTGCAGATGGTCAACTTCTCGACTCTGTCGGACTTCATTTTCTCGGCGGGCTTCAGTGACAGCGACCTTCTGAAGTACGGGGAGCAGGAGCTGATCCTTCCTCTGGAGGATTATATCGACAAATATATGCCGAACCTGAAGAAGGTCTTCGACAAGTACCCGGAGTACCGCAAGATGTGCACGGACACGAACGGACACATCTGGGCGCTTCCGTGGATCGAGCAGCTCGGCGAGGGCAAGACGGCGATCCAGACGGTCGGCAATATGGGCTTCATCAATAAGAAATGGCTCGACTACCTGGGCCTCCCGGTTCCGACAACCGTCGATGAGTTCGAGCAGACGCTGCTTGCATTCAAGGAGCATGAGGCGGACCTCAAGGCAAAGTTCAATATCGACGGCTCGATCATCCCGATGTCCTGCATCGTCAATGATCAGGACCCGGCAATTATTATCAACGGCTTCGGCGAGGGTTACGGGGACAATGATTCGGCGCGCCATATCGCCGTGACGGACGACAAGAAGGTCATCTGCACGGCAGAGCAGGAAGGCTACAAGAAGGGCATTCAGTGGCTGCACAAGCTGTACAGCGAGGGACTGATCGACAAGGAGAGCTTCACACAGGAATGGTCCACCTATGTCGCGAAGGGAAAGTCAGGCCGCTACGGCGTCTGCTTCACCTGGGACGTCGCGAACATTGACAACCTGGAAGACTGGGTCCCGCTCCCGGCGCTGACGGCCGACACGACGAACATCACGCCGCAGAACGGGTCCTTCACGAGCGGCTTCGACAGAGGACGCTGCGTTGTTACTGCGATGGCAAAGAATCCGGCGCTTGTCTGCTCCTGGCTTGATCAGATGTATGATCCGCTTCAGTCGCCACAGAACAACTGGGGCACATACGGTGAAAAAGACAAGTTTAACATCTTTGAGCTCTCGACAAATGCAGACGGAGAGCCTATGCTGAAGCATGAGGATCTCGGCAGTGAGTCACCGGTTGAGGTCCGTGAGGCACAGTGCGTCGGAGGACCGCTGGCTGTCCTCAATGAGTACTACAATAAATACGTGACCTGCCCGGACGACGCACAGTACCGTCTGGACTGGATCAAGGATACCTACACGAATGAAATGCACAGAAACTATGTGTACCCGAACGTATTCATGAGCCGTGAGGATACGGAGACACTCTCGAACCTGCAGGCGGATATCCAGAAGGAGATCAACGCGAAGAAGTCTGACTGGATCATGAACGGCTTTACGGATGCCGACTGGGATGCCTACATCAAGAAGCTGGATGCGTACGGTATGGACCAGTATCTCAGCCTCTTCCAGAAGTATCTGGACGCATATTATGCGGATGACACATCGTCTTCGACATCATCTTCGACATCCTCGTCAGCATCGGCGAACTGAATATAAAATGATTCAGCACCCATTGGAAAATGATGAAATCCGGATGGAGAGCTTGCTCGCCGGACGGTTTCAGAAGTTTTCCAATGGGCGGACAAGCGGCGAAGCCGCTCTGCCCGCCCACAACGAGGAACGCGAAGCGTTCCGAGTGGGGTGCTGAACATAGCTACAATGAACGAAGCATAAGCGTCGGACAAGATCCGATGCAGCAAGGAAGGAAAAAGGGCGGCTGCGCCGCGACCGGAGGAAAAGACATGAGTAAAAGCGATAAGCTGGAGAAAGCAAGAGCATATGAGAAGAAGAAGGCCGCGAAGATCGGGGCAGCGGACAGACCGGCCTTCCACCTCACACCGTATGTCGGATGGATGAACGATCCGAACGGGTTCAGCCTGTACAAGGGACAGTACCATCTCTTTTATCAGTACTATCCGTATGACACGAACTGGGGGCCAATGCACTGGGGACATGCGGTCAGTCATGATCTCCTGCACTGGGAGTATCTTCCGTGCGCGATGACCGGTGACAGGGAGTATGACCGGAACGGCGTCTTTTCGGGAAGTGCAATCGAGCTACCGAATGGAAAGCAGCTGCTCATGTACACAGGTGTCCGGGAGGATAAGATCAAGGGAAAGAAAAAGACCCGCATCCGTCAGACGCAGTGCGTGGCAGTCGGAGACGGCGTCAATTATAAGAAATACGGCAGCAATCCGGTCATTACCGGCAGTCAGCTGCCGGAGGGCGCAAGCCTCGAGGATTTCCGCGACCCGAAGATTGTCCGTGCAGATGACGGCTCTTACTTATGCTACGTGGGATCGCGCCCGGCTGACGGCAGCGGCCAGATTCTTGTCTATGAGAGCAGGGACGGTTTTGAATGGAAATTCCGGAATATCCTGATCGAGAACAAAAACCGGGTCGGCCTCATGTGGGAGTGCCCGGACGTCTTTTCGCTTGACGGCAAGACCGTCCTCCTCACAAGCCCGCAGGACACCCGCGCGGACCAGCTCGAGGGACTGAGCGGAAACTGCGGCATCGCGGTTGTAGGAACAGTCGATCCGGAGACGGGAAAGCTTCGCGAGGAGTGGATCCAGCCGATGGATTACGGCATCGACTTTTACGCGCATCAGAGCGTGAAGACGACGGACGGGCGGAGAGTCATGATCGGCTGGATGCAGAACTGGGACGCATGCGGAGAGAGAAATCCGAAGCAGAAATGGTTCGGCCAGATGACGCTCCCGCGGGAGCTCACGATCCGCGATGGCCGGATCCTCCAGATGCCTATCCGGGAGCTTGCCTCTTTCCGAAAGCATCCGGTGAAGGCAGAGGATCTGCCTGTCAGCGGCTGTGTCCGCCTTCCGGGTGTCCGCGGACGGATCGTTGACCTCGACATGACCATACGGCCGGACGAGTCGGAAGCCTTTTCGACCTTCGAGCTTCGCTTCGCGGAAAATGAAGACGGATCGCGCTATTGCTCACTTACGTATGACAGAAAGAACGGCACGCTTTCCATCAGTAGGCTTCATTCGGGAACCTGCCGGGCCTTGCTCCATGAGCGGACCTGTCGCGTAGGCTGCGCCGATTCTCTTCATCTTCGGGTGATTCTGGACCGGTTCAGTGCGGAGATCTTCGTGAATGACGGAGAGCAGACCATGACGATGGTTCATTATTCCGATCCGAAGGCGGATGGCATCAGCTTCCGAGCGGACGGCACCGCGCGGCTTGGTCTTGAGAAATACGACCTTGCCCTCTGATCTATTCTGTCTCGTTCCTTCCGGGCCCTGCCTGCGCAATGCGCGGGCAGGGCCTTTTTCATGAGCCCATCTGCTTTTCACCAGACGGAACCCTGCAATTGCAAAAGTCCTATGACTTTTGCAGACAAACCTGCAAAACTCCTATGACTTTTGCGGATATGACTGCAAAAATGGCAGGAGTTATGATATACTGATCTCAGATGCGTACAAAGACAGTATGGCTGGAGGTCCAGAATGTATCGGGAGATCAGTGAGAAGCTGAAGGAATGGAAGGGCAGCAGAAGAAGGAAGCCGCTGATTCTGACTGGAGTCAGACAGTGCGGGAAGACGTACATTGTTGAGCAGTTTGGAAAGGAACAGTTTGACAATCTGGTTACAATCAATTTCGAGCGGGAGCCTGCCTGCGCGGACGTGTTCGCGTACGACTTTGACGTCAGAAGAATTATCAGAGAGCTGGCGCGCATAGCCGGTGATCAGATTGAGCCCGGAAAAACGCTTCTCTTTTTTGATGAAATTCAGGAATGCCCGAGGGCTATCACCTCTCTTAAGTATTTTTGTGAGGACATGAGAGAGCTTCACGTTATAGCTGCCGGTTCACTGCTCGGAGTTGCGCTGAATCATGAGAACATTTCATTTCCGGTTGGAAAGGTTAACCGGATGCAGCTTTATCCGATGAATTTCAGGGAATATGCGATTGCCTGCGGAGCGGAAGACACGCTGGCAACACTTTCGGAGTGGCCGACGGATCGGCCGGTCCCGGATTTGTATAGCGTTCCAATGATGAAGCTCCTGAAAGAGTATATGATTATCGGAGGAATGCCCGAAGTCGTACAGACATGGATTGATACGCAGTCCTATGAAGACGCGGAGGAGGTGCAGACGGATATTATTGCGGATTATGAGGATGATTTTGCAAAACACGCGCCGGTCGATCAGCTTCCGAAAATCCGCATGATCTGGGAATCTGTCCCCGTACAGCTTGCAAAGGAAAATAATAAATTCGTTTTTTCGCATGTCAAAGCCGGGAAGAGGGCGGCGGACCTTGAGGATGCTCTGAGGTGGCTGGCGGATGCCGGACTCATCTATCAGCTTGAGCTTGTGGAAAAACCGGAGATCCCGCTGTCAGGCTTTGCGGACAAGACCTACTTCAAGGTTTATATGTCAGATATCGGTCTGCTTAGAGTCAGGTCAGGCATATCTGCAGAGACTATATTGAATGGAAGCGGTCAGTACATTAAATATAAGGGTGCCCTGGCAGAAAACCTTGTCTATGAGGAGCTTGTGTCTCTCGGTAAGCATCCCTATTTCTGGAGGTCCGGAAATACGGCTGAGCTTGATTTTCTTTACGATGGACGGGAAAGTGTTGTGCCGGTCGAGGTGAAATCTGCGGACAATACGCAGGCAAAGAGCTACCGACAGTTCTGCAGGCGCTATCGCCCGCAGGAAGGCTTTAAGATTTCCATGAAGAATATCGCAGAAAATATGTGCGAAATGACCAGAACGATCAGCCTTCCGATGTATATGGTATGGAATATACCCCATTATGAGACCAGAAAATGAAAAGTGCCTGTGCGCTTTTTCACTTGAGCCTTTCTGAAAAATGTATATAATAGTTCAAGCAGCCATCGTTAAGCTTATGTTTAGTTTGAGAGGTTTGTTATGAGTCACAAAAAGCATACGGCCCTGATCACAGGGCTTGTCATCGCGGCAGCGCTTGCCGCAGGATACGTTGTCGGAGCAAACTACTACGGAACGAAACGCTTCCTTATGCATACGACCTATAACGGCGTCAGCACAAAGGACAAGAGCTCCGCGGACATTGAAGAAGAGGCGAAGCAGAAGCTTCTCTCGCGCTCGATCACGATCAAGGAGCGGAATGACAAGACAGAGACCATTGATCTCTCGTCCGTCGCGTCGACCGTCACGTTCGAGACATCTCCGGACCAGTACCTGAAGGAGCAGAACGCGTGGACCTGGCCTCTTTCACTGTTCAGGACGACGGCCCTTACGTCAAAGTACACAGTTGCACTTGACACAGACAAGCTGGCAAGTGCCGTGAACAGCCTGAATGCTGTCACATCGACTGATGTCACCGCTCCGCAGGACGCAACAATCGTTCTCGGGAGCGACGGCTTCACGATCCAGGACGAGGTCGAGGGCGACCAGATCAATATGGACGCGCTTCTTTCCGCGATCGAATCGGCCGTTCAGGATGATTCGCTGACTGTCGACGCGGACAAGGAGAAGTGCTACAACGCGCCGTCTGTCACGAGCGACAGCGCAGACCTGAAGTCGGAGGTCGATTCACTGAACGCGCTGAAGTCCGAGACGATCACGATCGATCTGACAGGCGCGACGGAGACACTCGGCTGGGACACGTTCAGCTCCTGGCTGTCCTACGCGGACGGAGCGGTCAGTGTGAATTCGGATTCCCTGGCCGCTTACGTCAGCAATCTGGCCAGCAAGTACGACACGTTCCAGACGACGCGCTCCTTCACGACAACGCTCGACGGAGTCCAGAGCGTCGGCATGGGCGATTATGACAGCTACGGCTTCGAGATGGACCAGGATCAGACGGCGTCTCTCATCGCCCAGACTATTACGGCCGGCCAGTCAACGACCATTCAGCCGGTCTGGACGTACACCGCTGTTCAGCGCACCGGGACAAATGATGACATCGGTTCGACTTACGTTGAGGTTTCTCTGACTCGTCAGCATGTCTGGTACTACAAGGACGGTGTGCTTCAGATGGAGAGCGACTGTGTCAGCGGCCTTCCGACGGCGGACAGACAGACATACAAGGGTGTCTATCAGGTCCTGAAGAAGGCGACGGATTACACGATGAAGGGCAGCTACGGTTCCCAGTGGTGCCAGTACTTCATGCTCTTTAACTACGCGGGACAGGCACTTCACTCCGCGCAGTGGAGATCAAGCTTCGGCGGCACGATCTACCAGAGCAGCGGTTCACACGGCTGCGTCAATCTTCCGGTCAGCTTCGCCGGCGAGCTCTACAACGCGATCAGTGAGGGAACACCGGTCGTCGTGTACTGATTGCTCATCAGAAAATGAAGGCTCACTTAGAGCAGAAAAATACCGGCTGTCTCAATGGCAGCCGGTATTTTTCTGCTCTTTTTTCAAATCCGACTATCCTTTTCAGGCTGCTTCGCTGTTATACATTTTAGAGAGGCCGGGCAGTCAGACCCTGGTACTGACGCAGACATTACGCATGGCCTCGGAAGGAGTGCTGACGATGGATAGAAGGATTAGAGAATATACAGATCCTGAGTATGAACAGGACATATACGAAAGCTCCGGTAAAAGATCAAAAGATCATGAGAGGAGAGGGAGGAGCAGACGATGCCGCAGGAAACGCCATTTCCGTCCGCTTATTCTGCTTCTGGTTCTTATTCTCGGAATCGGTTGTGCATATTTTGCAAAGAACAGCAACGGCACATCATCCACCTACGACCCGGCCAACTGGAATCTTGTTCTCGTGAACAGAAAGCACCCGATCCCAAAGAATTATAAGGTCGGCAAGCTTGTCACCCTGTCGGACGGACAGAAGGTATCTGCAAAAATATATCCGTCCCTCCAGCAGATGTTTGATGACGCCCGCGCGACAGGGCTTCAGCTCTTTGTCGCATCCGGGTACCGGACACAGGCCTATCAGCAGAAGCTTCTCGATGAAAAATATGAGGAATATAAGAATGACGGCTATTCCAGGACAGAGGCGAAGAAGAAGGCGGAGGCGTGGGTCGCGGTACCGGGAACCAGCGAGCACCAGCTTGGCCTCGCCGTCGATATCAACGCCGACACGTCCGTCTGCTCGAAGGACGCCGTTTATGACTGGCTGGACCAGAACTCGTACAAGTACGGCTTTATCCATCGTTATCCGTCCGACAAAACCGATATCACCGGCGTCATCAACGAGCCGTGGCATTACCGCTATGTCGGTGTAGAGGCCGCGACAGAGATCCATGAGAAAGGAATCACGCTGGAAGAGTATCTGGATGAGACGTGACGCTTACTCCGTCACCTGCTCAAAGTAGGACTCGACCGTCTCGGGCGCGGTGCAGCATCCCTCTCCGAACCACCACTTGACGGTCTCGATAAAGGTACTGATATAGAAGTTGATGTAGAAATTAACCGGCACGGTGAGGCTCTTCGCGGCGAGCTGACGCCGGATATCGGGTCCCAGGTCGCGGCGGAAGCGGTCACGGAAGCGGGTCCAGAACAGGTCCGCGCTCTTGCCGCCGAACAGGCTGCTGAACCGCTCCTGGTCGGCCTTCAGATGGTAGAGAATGTGGGTCATCTCATTTTTCAGGCAGACGGTGCTCTTTGAGAAATCATGGTCGGACTCCGCGTGCGGATGCTTGTCAAAGATGTGATTGAAGAGATCGTCACAGATTGCGTCGAGCAGGCTGTCCTTCGTCTCAAAATGCGCATAGAACGTCGTGCGGCCGATGTCCGCCTCCTCGATGATGTCCTGCACCGTGATCTGCTCATAGCGCTTTCTGGCAAGCAGTGTCTCAAATGCACTGAATATCGCCCGTCTTGTCCGGAGCTGCCGTCTGTCCATTTTATTTCCTCACTTTGTTACAACCTTATAGATGTAGATGTTCGTCTTTCCGTCGAGCGGCGTCGTGCTGACGAGCCGGTAGGTCACCGTGTCATCCGACAGGCTGCCAAGATCGCGAGACGTAAGGACATAGCGGATCTTCAGCTTCTTTACGTCCTTATTGCTGAGCGAGACGGAGAAGTAGTCGTCATTGAGGAGCTTGAACTGGTTGTCCGTGTCGACGTCTTCCGCGCCCGTCAGCGTGATCTTGATCTGCGCGTAGCGGTTGTAGACATCGGACTCATCGCCGCCGGTGTCAATCGACTCCCATCGCGCAAGATTCGGGTACGTGTTCGTCGAGTTGATCGTCGCAGCACCCATCATGATCGGGTAATTTCCCCACGGGAAGTCGAGTGTGTCGACGGCCCAGAGCGCGTCCTGATCGTCCGTGACGACGGAGCTGATTTCATTTGCGAGGTCCGTGTGCTTAAGACCGCCCGTGCCGAGCTGAACCGGGTTGATAAAGAGCCCGCCGGCCAGGGCAATCGCGCTCATATAGACTGCGAAGGCAGTCCGGAACCGGAAAATGAACAGCATGAGGAATGCCGCAAGGATTGCGACAATGGCAAGGCCCCACATTTCCTGATCCGTGCAGATCCGCTTGCAGACAACGTTTACACAGTACCAGGCGGCCGCGCAGAGAATAACAGAGCTTCCGATCCAGACAGCTGTAAGGTGCGGAATCCGGAACTTCTTTACAGCCGGGTCGGTGGAGCCCTGAATATCCACCACGTCGCTGAGTGCCCGAAAGAGCATGACCAGATTGATCAGGTCGACGCCGAGAAATGCGCGGTAGGACTGGCAGAGATAGAGCAGACTGATCTTTGCCAGAAGCTTCGGAAAGCCGATGCAGACGTAGACGGAGAGAAAGGCTCCGAATACGAGCAGGACAAGGAGCAGGCTGTCCTTCTTCAGACGGCAGCGGATCTGGCGGAACAATACGAGCGCCGTGAGCACGAGGCACATCGGGAAAAATGTAACCAGCGTTGCCGTCTCGACGACGTTGATGTTCGCCTTCTTCAGGTAAGCCGCGCTCAGGTACGGGAGCTTGAGTCCGACGACATAGTTGAGGAAGCGGCCCATGCTGCCGCCGCCTGTCTCCAGACGGTCGCCGGGATAGACAGTGTTCATGACCGCCGAGATCGTTGAGCCGGACCGCATGAAGAGAAAGACCATGCATCCGGCAAGGGCTGCGATGGCTGCGATGAGGCCGGCGATGTCGCCGCCCCGCAGCAGGTGCTTTCTGTGATTTTTTATGATGACCCAGATGAGAAGGGCCAGGAAGCAGTAGGCGAGCGGGACCATCCACGCGGGATAGAGCGTCATGATATAGCCGCCTCCGCAGAGGACGGCAGTTGCAAGGCACAGGAGCTTCACGAGAACGTGCCTTGTGCTGAGGAACTTGTCCGCGACGATGATAAAGAGGAAGCCAAAAATCAGCATCTCCACGAGGCCGTTGATCGCAAACCACCACTGAACGACCGGGGAGAAGAGGAGCAGCATCGCTCCCGCTGCCGACAGGCGGCACTTGTCATTTGTTATGAGGCGGAAGAACTCGAAGCTCACGAGCCAGAGGCAGACCGCCCTCGCGCACCAGAAAAATGAGAGGCCTCTCTCAGATCCGAGGAACAGATATCCGATGAGGAACGGCCGGAAAATGATGAGCGGCGTCTTAACCGGCAGCGCGTAGACCATGAAGACGTCCGTCGAGGCGCCGCGGATGATGCTGCTGAACCAGCTGTAGGGCGCCGCGGAATACTGCTGCGAGAGGATCATCGGCGTCATGACGGCCCACTCATCGCTCCGCTGCGACCGCGCCTGGCCGAATACAATATTCGAGGAGTGGTCCGGCACAATCGTGGACCACTCGTAGATCGACGAGCCGTTGATGTTAAGAAGCACGCCAAGCGCGACGAGCCCCGCGCCGATCAGGAAGCGCCAGCGGAACAGAAAATTGTAGAGCGAGCGCACCGGCACAGCAAAATGAAGGCCGATGAAGAAGAACAGGAGCGCGAGCAGAACAAAGCGCGCGAGAAAGACGTTCAGAAAGCCGTCCGCGGCGAAGGAGGACTGCGCCGAGAGCTCCTTGATCTGGAACGTCGAGCCGGAGGATTCGCCGAGCTGAATGCGGAGTGACGTCACCCTTCCTCCGGTGCGGATGACGAATTCGTTGTCCCCGCTGCCCGCAGTAAATGTGCTGACGCTGCCCTTTGTAATGTCCTCCCCGTCCGTCGCAAGCGTCACGGTGACGGTTCTGTCACCGGCACTTTTGGAATATACATGGAGGCACAGGTACGGCGAGCCGACAGAAAGCTTCTTAAATGTGAGATACGGGCTGTCGCTTGTCGTGCGGTAGGTGCTGCTGTCTTCCTTTGAGAGGCCGGTTAGCTTTGCATTTTTCAGCTGAAGCTGACTGTCGGCGCTGAAGTAATTATAGAAGACACCTGCGGATATCATGCAAATGCAGAGCGAGATGCCCATGGCGATGACAAGCGCAAGAAGAACGCGGAGGGGTGAATTGCCCTTTCCGCGGACTGTGCGGTTTTTATTTGTCTGCGCGGCAAGGCGGCGGTTCGCCTGCGGCGCTGCTGTTTTTCCTGACATAAATTCCCCTTATAAATTTGAAACTATTTCCCGAGCCGCTTCCCCTGGCGGCACGGGTGCTTCCCGGTGCTGTTTGTCCGGTTTGACTTTCACAGGGCGCGTGTATATAATATCTGTACTAAGCCTGTGCATACACAATTATAGGGCTTGCGGGGCATACCCGCAAGCCCGTTTCTGTGTCCGGGCAGGTCATGCGCTGTCAGACCTTGGGAATCGGTCAGCGATATCAGGAGCGGTGAAGGCGGAGTCTGCCCGATACCGCCCTGATCTTCGCGGCCTTATACGATTTTGGATGCGCGTGAACTGCAGCAAGGCATATTCCATCCGATTCATGGGGGATAGAGATTCATGGATAAAATAGCGGTTTTAATTCCGTGCTATAACGAGGCGGTGACGATCAAGAAGGTCGTGAAGGACTGGCAGTCCGCACTTCCGGAGGCCGTCATCTATGTATATGACAATAATTCGACGGACCGGACTGACGAGATCGCCCGGGCAGCGGGAGCTGTTGTCCGCTACGAGGGGCGGCAGGGCAAGGGAAATGTCATCCGCCGCATGTTCCGGGAGATCGACGCCGATTGCTACGTTATGGTGGACGGAGACGATACGTATCCGGCGGAGGCGGGCCCGGAGATGGTCCGCGACGTTCTCGAGGGAGGCGCTGACATGGTCGTCGGTGACCGGCTCTCATCGACCTATTTTACGGAGAATAAGCGGCCGTTCCACAATTTCGGCAATTCATTTACGCGGGGCGTCATCAACCGGATGTTTGACTCGGACATCAAGGACATTATGACCGGGCTCCGCGCGTTCAGCTATGAATTCGTGAAGACGTATCCGGTCCTCTCAAAGGGCTTTGAGATTGAGACGGAAATGACGATCCATGCGCTTGACCGGAACATGGCGATCAAAAATGTTGTGATTGAATACAGGGACAGGCCGGAGGGCAGCAGCTCCAAGCTGAACACGGTCTCCGACGGTCTGCGCGTTATTAAAACGATGTTCGCCCTCTATAAGAATTACAAGCCGGCACAGTTTTTTGGCCTGATCGGCCTTATTCTCGCCGTTGTCGGAACATGCATGTTTATTCCTGTCCTTCGGGAATTTGTCGTGACAAGGCTTGTCGCCAGATTCCCGACACTGATTGTGAGCGGCTTCATGATCCTCGCCGCGATTATTTCATTTTTCACGGGGCTCATGCTGCAGACGATGATCCAGAAGGACCGCATGGCATTCGAGTTCCGACTCCAGATGGCAAGAGATATGCACCTTCTGAAAAGAAGAAGAGCGCATGCCGTGCAGCATCGACGGAGTAAGGAGAGCGCTGCGCAAGGTGGCAGGACCTATGAGGCGTGAGGCTGCCGCTTTGCCGCAATGCCTGCAGGTATTATACGACGCCAGCCAGCAAAACGGGCTGGCAGGAGAATGCGTCACGATTACGGTTATGCATTTTTGACAGCGTCAATATAGCTGTACAGCGTGTACTTCGATATGCCGAAGGTCGCACAGACCTTCGGTCCCGATTTTGTGATCAGAAAGGCGCCGCTGTCATTCAGATAGCGGATGGCCCGGACCTTGTCGTCCTTGTTCATGAGGGCGACCGGCTTGCCGACGAGCTGGATGCTCTGGTCGATCAGATCATCCAGAAGCGCGGTGACGCTGGTCGTGTCAGACGTGCCGGATCCGCTGGGTCCCTCCTTCGTCAGGTCCTTTAGTGCGTGCTTCATCGCGACCATGAGTGAAATATCAAAATTGATCGCGAGCATGCCGATGATTTCTCCATTTTCATCTCTTAGATAAACATTGCTCGACTTTAATATCTTGCCGTTCCTGCCCTTTGTGAGAAATGCAAGTCTGTCCTTTGCACGCCCGTTTTTTGTCTTCAGTGCATCGAGGACGATGTGTGACGGCCCGTCGCCGAGGTGTCTTCCGGATACATGGCCGTTCTCAATGGCTATGATCGAGTGTTCGGCAGGGCAGGACTTCAGATCATAGACTACAACTTCACAGTCCTTTCCAAACTGTGCGGCAATCGCCTTTGAAAGACGGACCGCGAAATCAAGATTATCAGCATGCATGCAGTAAAACACCTTCCTGTCAGACTTTGAGTGATTGAACCGTCAGATTTCATTATAACAAATGACAGGCCTGAATCAACCGGATAATCAGAATCCGGCTCTGAATCACATTGCGGCGTTCCTACTTGTTACATATCATGATGTATGCGCAATCGTAATTATACAAACAAATCCATACAAATCTTAACCACATCAACTTTCGTGCATTGCTTCAAATGCAAAATACGTTCATTCCGAGACGCTTGAGGCAGTCAGGTCCGATGCCGGCAATCAGCATCTCCTGACGCTGTCCACCTGCTCCTCCGATCAGGAGGACGACCGGACGGTCGTGATTGCGTCGTATCAGATTTCAAAGACAGACGGGACATGATACATACCTCAGAGGAGAGACATGAAAATCAGCAAAAAGCGATTACTTACAATATGGACCATCATTTGCGCGATGCTCGTTCTTCTTCTCCCTGGAAGCAGACCGGTTTACGCGGATGACGCTTCAATGGTCATGGCGTTGCCGGTCCACGCGGATTTCGGAAGCGGAGGACTGAATGCGTCGAAGACGTATCAGCTGATTCTGACGCCGGAAGACGCGGACAATCCTATGCCGGCGGGATCTGAATCAGGCACATACACGACCGAGATTTCCAGGGATGCGGGGACAGATTATGAGATCCGGATCGGGTTTCCGGGAGTCGGTGAGTACTGGTATCAGCTCAGCGCGCAGGATGAGACCGGCAGAGAAATCGGAGCATGGTTTCTGCATGTGACAGTCCAGAACCTGGATGGGAAGCTGTCACTGGTGACAACACTGCACGAACATGCAAGGACCGGTGACAAGACGGACAGTCTCACGCTGATCGATACAGATCAGCCGACACCGACGCTGACTGCTGTGGTGACGAATTCGCCTGTTCCGTCGAGAACGGCGACGGTCACGCCGGCAGGACCAACGCCCGGTACGAAGAACACAAACACGAGGACGACAGCTCCGGGCAGGAGCAGTCAGTCCTTGAAGGCATCCGTTGTAAAAACCGGGGATCCGAACCATCCGCTCATGTGGAAGATTACATTTGCCGTTTCGGCGGCAGTGCTGGTTCTCTTCCTTGTCCTTATGGTCAGGGAGAAAAGACGACAGGAAAACTGATCTTGGAAAATGAAAGGCGGGACCGCAGGGCGCGGTCCTGCATAAGCTGATGAAGTGAGCAATTCACAAATGAAAAGAGGATCCGGTCGATTGATCGGATCCTCTTTTTATGCACTTAAAACGAAGTTCCTACTGATGTTTCAGAATTTTAGGCGCGGTTGACGGTGGGGCAGAATCGGATTACGATGAAGCTATCAGAAATGACAGCTGGAGGTACGCCTGATCGTCCGCTGCCTCGGGGATACATGATCTGCCAGCTTCTGCTGCCTTCTTCGGGTGCGCATAAGCGGGAACCGATGCGTCCTGCCGGATTCATCACAATAAAGGAGGTGCCCTATGACTGCATTTGAACGTGTGAAATCGGGAATTCCGTCGCTTGATGAGGCCTTTCACAACATCCGCCTCGGTGACAATGTCGTCTGGTCCGTCTCGGACCTTGCGGACTTCCGCGTCTTCATGGAGCCCTTTGTCCGCCAGGCGATCGCGGACGGGCGGAACATCATCTACGTCCGCTTCGCGTCGCATCCGCCGCTCCTTGAGGCGCAGCCGGGGGTTACAATTGTGCCGGTTGAGCTCTCGCACCGCTTTGAGACGTTTACACTCGCGGTGCGCCGCCTCATCGAAAAGGAAGGGCGCGGTGCATTTTACGTGTTCGACTGCCTGAGCGAGCTGCAGACGGCGTGGGCGACGGACCTCATGATGGGGAATTTCTTCAAGCTGACGTGCCCGTACCTCTTTGAGCTCGACACGGTCGCGTATTTCCCGGTCATCCGGGGCCGCCACTCCTACCAGGCAATTGCGAAAATCCAGACGACGGCGCAGATCTTTCTGGACGTCTATGCGGAAAAACGGATGAATGAACCGTTCGCAGATCAGAATCTGCTGCCTGGTGGATCCGTAAGTACGTCCATTGAAAGCGATCATGCGCAGCCTGATGCGGGAACAGGAGCCGCGTCAGAGAAGCCCCGCACGCTCTATGTCCGTCCGGTCAAGATCTGGAACCGCTACTCGGATACGATGTTCCTGCTCCATGCCTACGACACGGAGACGGGAAATTTCCGCCCGGTCGCAAGCGGCGTCGAGGTCTCCCGGTTCTATCAGATCATGGAGAAGGCGGGACGCGAGGAGCGAAGCCATAATCAGGACAGCTGGACCCGCTTCTTTAACCGCGCGGAAATGAAATACGAGAGCGGACTTGACGTTTCGGAGGAGTGCTCGCGGATCTGCAATATCATGCTGACAAGAGATGAAAAGCTGCGCGTCATGATCAAGGAAAATTTCCGGCCCGAGGACTACTTTGAGATCCGCCGGCGGGAAATCGGCACCGGGCTCATCGGCGGCAAGTCGACGGGCATGCTGCTTGCGCGAAAGCTCATTGAAAATAAGCGGCCGGACATTGCGTCCCGCCTTGAGCCGCACGATTCGTTCTACATGGGCGCAGACGTGTTCTACTCCTACATCGTCGACAATCAGCTCTGGGACCTTCGGGTCCGGCAGCGGACGCCGGAGGGATATTTTTCACTTGCGGAGGAATTTTCAGCCCGCATGCTCCGGGGCACGTTCAGTCCGGAGATGGAGGAGAAATTCTGCCGGATTCTTGACTATTACGGACAGGATCCGTATATCGTCCGCTCCTCGAGCATCCTTGAGGACGGCTTCGGCAATGCATTTGCCGGAAAATACGAATCCGTCTTCTGCGTGAATGACGGGACCATGGAGGACCGCCTCGAGGAATTTGAGCGCGCGGTCCGCACGGTCTACGCGAGCGCGACCAATAAGTCCGCGCTCGACTACCGCCTGCACAGAGGACTGGAGAACCGCGACGAGCAGATGGCGCTGCTCATCCAGCGCGTATCCGGCTCGCGGTACCGCTCCTTCTTCATGCCCGCTGCCGCCGGCGTCGGCTATTCCGTGAGTCCCTATGCCGTGAGCGCGGGAAATGGCCGGAAGGATGAGGGGATGCTGCGCCTTGTCATGGGGCTTGGCACCGGCGCGGTCGACCGAAAACTGGGCTCCTATCCGCGGATCGTCCAGCTAAATGACCCACGGCGCACGTCCGGGACGAGTGATGCGGAGCGCCACCGCTTCTCGCAGCAGCGGATCGACGTCATCAGCTTTATTGACAGCGCGGAGGAGAGCCTGCCGCTTTCGGATGTCGAGGCGGAACTTCCGTATTTTCTTAAGACGAAGCTCCTTTCGCACGACAGCGATGCCGAGCTCATGTTCGCCAATCGCGGCGACCGCCGGTTCGTCTGGTATGTGTCCTGCGACGGCATTGTAAAGTGTGAACCGCTCATGGATGATATGCGCGGGATTTTGTCTCTTCTTGAGACGTCCTACGGAAATCCGGTCGATACCGAGTTTACGATCAATCTCTCGGAAAATGGCGACTACATGATCGATCTTCTGCAGTGCCGGCCGCTGCAGGTCGCAAAAAATCACGGAGCGGTTGCGATTCCGGAGAACATCCCGGAGGATTCGATCCTTCTTGAGAGCACAGGAAGCTCGATGGGATTTTCGAGGAAGGAGACGCTCGGGCTTCTCATTTTCATTGATCCGGTCGGGTACTATGAGCTGCCGTACCGGGAGAAGTACGCCGTGCGCGATGCGCTCTCGAAGATCAACTGGGCCCTTCGCGGCGGGAAGACAAATGCGATGCTCTTTACGCCGGGACGGATTTGCACGTCGTCGCCGGAGCTTGGGGTTCCGTCGGCCTTTGCGGATATCAGCGAGATGCGCGCAATCGCCGAGGTCGCCGAGACAAAGGCCGGGTACCAGCCGGAGCTGTCGTTCGGAAGTCACATCTTCCAGGACCTCGTGGAGGCGGAGATCTTCTATACGGCCGTTTTTGCCAATGAGCGGACAAGGATCTGGAGGCCGGAGAAGCTCCGGACATTTCCGGATGTGACAGAAAAGTTCCTCCCGGAGCTTCCGGAGGGGCTTCAGAACGTGATCTCGGTCTATGACGTATCAGAAGGGGCGTGCACGCTGTGGTATGATATGGTTAAGCAGAGGCTTGTCCTTGCGGCAGAGAAAGCCTGAAAACAGTCGATTGTTTCTGCGATCTTTAGTAGCCGATCTGTGCTGCAGGTCATTGAAAATGAAAGGCTGTATTGGGAAATCAAGAAAGGAGGCCGGGCGATTCTCCTCTGACTGAGCTATGACTGTTCAGTCGGGGCGTGATCGCCCCTATGGTTGATGAAATTCATTCATCTGGCGGATCTTCATCTTGGGAAGCGCGTAAATGGCTTCCCGATGCTCGAAGATCAGGCATATATTTTAAAACAAATTCTTACAATTGTTGACGGGGAGAAGGCGGACGCTGTCGTGATCGCAGGAGACATCTACGACAAGCCGATCCCGCCGGCGGAGGCTGTGAATCTCTTTGACGATTTTCTGGTCGGCCTCACGAAGCGGCATGTGCAGGTCTTTGCGATCAGCGGCAACCACGACTCCGCGGAGCGCATTTCCTATGCGGGGCGGATCCTTCGCGAGAGCGGTGTTCACATCTCGCCGCGCTTTGCAGGAAAAATTGAGCCGGTGCCCGTCCGCGACGCGTACGGGCCGCTCAACATCTATCTGATCCCGTACATTCACCCGTCTCTGGTGAGACACGCGTTTGCTGAAGAGGCAGCCTCCGACGGGAATTCCAAGAGCGGGGAGCCGGACGGACAGTCCGAGGCGGCGCTGACTCCGGAAAAGATTACAACCTGGACCGATGCGATGCGGTACCTCATTTCCCGGTCGGATGTCGACCCGAAGGCGCGGAACCTCGCGGTGGCACATCAGTTCGTGACCTATGCCGGGACGCAGCCGGAGCTCTCCGACTCGGAGGAGCGTCATATCGGCGGTCTCGACAACGTGGACACGTCGGTGTTCGATGCCTTTGACTATGTGGCGCTCGGCCATCTCCACGGGCCGCAGCGCGTCGGGCGCGACACGATCCGGTACGCGGGCTCGCCGCTCCCGTATTCATTTTCCGAGGAGCATCAGAAGAAGAGCGTCGCGGTTGTCGAAATGAAGGAGAAAGGGGAGGTGTCCTTCCGTCTTATTCCGCTTAAGCCAAAGCGCGCGATGAAGACCGTGCGCGGTTCATTTGCCGAGCTTACGGACCGAAATTACACGGCGCGCCTTGATCCGGAGGACTACTACCATGTGATCCTGACGGATGAGGAGGATGTGCCGAACGCGCTTGCGCGGCTTCGGACCGCATTCTACAAGAACCTCATGATGATCGATTACGATAATGCGCGGACAAATGCAGAGTCCGTGATCGAATCGGAGGCGGATGAGCGCGAGAAGGAGCCGATCGAAGTGCTCGGCGAGCTCTATGAGAAGCAGAACGGGCGGCCGATGACGGAGTTGCAGAGCTCTGTCGCGGAAAAACTGATTGATGCGATCTGGGAGGGACAAGAGTGAGACCTGTAAAGCTTGTGATGTCCGCGTTTGGACCATACGCGGGCGAGGAGACTATTGATTTCGGGGCGCTTGGATCCGAGGGCCTGTATCTTATTACCGGCGACACGGGGGCCGGGAAGACGACAATCTTTGATGCGATCGCATTTGCGCTGTACGGCGAGGCGAGTGACCGGAACCGCGAGAGCGGTATGCTCCGGTCGCAGTATGCGGAGCCGGGGACGCCGACGTTCGTCGACCTCTCATTTTCCTGCAGGGGAAAGGTCTATGAGATCCGCCGGAATCCGCGGTATGAGCGGCCGAAGAAGCGCGGCGACGGCGTGACGACGGAAAATGCCGCTGCCCTTCTGTCCGGGCCGGACGGCTTTGAAAAAAGCGGCTACAGTGAGGTGACGCAGGCCGTGACGGAGCTTCTTGGCATTACGCGCGATCAGTTCATGCAGATCGCAATGATTGCGCAGGGCGATTTCATGAAGCTCCTGCTTGCGGACACGCAGACGCGCAAGGAGATTCTGCGGAGCATTTTCCACACAGGAAATTATGACAGGCTTGAGCGGAGTCTCCGCGAGGAGGCAAAGCACGCGTACGGGACGTATATGGCCGCCGGCAGTGAGCGGGAGGCATTTCTCCGCAGCATCAATCCTGGTGAAAATGAGGAGCTTGCGCGCGCATGGAAGGAGAGTGCCCTCACGGGGAAGCTCTCTCCGGAGGAGGTCCTCGATCTGATCAGCCGCATCCTCGATGACGACCGCAAACGCGAGCAGGAGCTGATCCGGAAGCAGGATGCGCTTGCGGAGGAGCGCGACCGCCTGCAGTACGAGATCGAGCAGGCAAAGACGGCGGAGCGACGGCGCCTTGAGCTTGTCGACGGGCAGAAGCAGATGGAGCGCCTTGCGCGCGAAAAGGAGGGCCTCGCAAAGGACCTCGCCCTTGCCAATGAAAAACGTCCCGAGGCCGACAGGCTCCGGAGTCAGGCGGCCGTCGAGCTGAGCCGTCTTGCGGACTATGACCGGTTGGATCAGAGTAACGCGTCTCTGAAGGAGGCGCGCGAGAGCCTCAGGGAGAAGGATGAGGAGCTGAAGAAGAAAAAAGACGCGCGGGAGGAAGAGGCACGCGCGCTCGCGCGCGACGAGGAGACGCTTGAGGGCCTTGCGGCCGTGCCGCAGGACCTGATCGTAAGGCAGCATGAGCTCGAGCGCCTTTCGGACCGGCAGAAGGCCGTGGAGGCTCTCATTGCGGAGATCCGCGAGGCGGAGCAGGCGGACAAAGAGGCCGCGGACCTTACCGGTCAGGCGGAGAAGCTTTCACGGAAGCTTGCTCAGTTCCGCAAAGAAAATGAAGCACTTACGAAGGAGCGGGATGACCTCAGCACCGCCCCGGCGGCCTGCGAGCGGGCGGATGCGGCTCTTTCGGCATGCCTTGCGCGGGACCAGTCCCTGAAGGACCTGAAGGCCGGCATTTCCCAGATGAATGTCCTTGCGGAGACGCTCCGAAAGGATAAGGAGGCGCTGCTTCGCGAACAGGACAAGGATGCACGGCTTCTTTCTCTGCTTGAGGGCTTTCAGAGGGACCGGAAGGAGCTCGAGACGGCCGATGCGGAGAAGGAGCGGGCCGCGGCAGCGGTTGCTTCATTTTCTGCGCGGAAGGCGGCGCTTCTTGATCTTTCGCAGAAGGAGCAGCTCTTTGTCCGGGAGAAAAATACCACGGATACGCTTTACGCGGAGGCAAAGCGGGCGCAACAGGAGGCTGATGCGGCGTATCTTTCGTTCCGGGAATTAAATGGACGCTTCCTGTCCGGCCAGGCAGGCATTCTTGCCGCGCATCTGACCGACGGCCTTCCGTGCCCGGTGTGCGGCTCGCGGGTCCACCCGGCCCCGGCCGCTGTGAAGGCGTCGGTGCCGTCCCAGAATGAGGTGGAGAGCGCGGAGGCGCGGAGCGTCAGCGCGTCAAAGGCGGCGGCGGAGGCGGCCAGGAAGCATTCAGCGCAGAAAATGAAAACGGACGCGCTGAAGGATCAGATCGCGGGTCTCATTTCCGGGTTTACGAGCGGGTCGGATATGGACAAGCCGTGGAACACAGATGCGGAAATCCGTGCCAATGAGGAAGGCCTTGCAAAGGCCCGGGAGGACCTTACGGCATCCGAGGAGCGGATTGCAAGGAGAAAGCGCCTTGCGGCGGAGCAGACGGCCGCGGAGACGGAAGAGACGAAGCGGAGAGAACGCGTCGTGGAGCTTGAAAAGGCCGTCGCAGCGGATGAGACGGCCTTAAATAAGCAGCGCGAGGTCTGCACAAAGGCGGCGGAGACGCTTAAGATTGTCCCTGCGGACATAGCCGGAACACCTGACGACGGTGTCAATGAGGCGGAGACGTCTGCATCGCGCCTCTCTCTCCTTGAGTCTTCCGCCCTTACGGCGGCAATTGCGGCCAATACGGCCGACGCGCAGGCGCTTCGGAAATCCCTGCAGAGCGAAAATGCCCGCCGCACGCGCTATGAGGAGCTACTTACGCTCCTTCCGGGGCGCGCGGCAGGGCTCGCAAAGGAAGAGAAGGCACTCTCGGACCTTACGCTTTCTGTCTCGGCGAAGACGGCATCGGCCGCGGGTCTCTGGAAGAGTGCGGCCCGGGCGGCCGCTGATCTCTTTGGCCTGGACGCGCCCATCCCGGAGATTTCGCGTCTTGCGGGGGATGAGCGGACAAAGCTGAAGGCCCTGGCCGGAAAGCTCCGGGGAGCAATCGAAGACCTGAAGGCGAAGGATGAGCGGAGAAAGAGTCTTCTTGCGGGCACGAAGGCGCGCACGGATACGATCAGCCGGCTGGACAAACAGCTTGCGGAGGATACATCCTCCCGCAGCGCCCTCGTGGCAAAGATCAGCGCTCTCTTGTCGGACACGGAGCGCCTTGCCGCCTCGCTCCCCTATCAGACGCGCGCAAAGGCAGAGGATGCGGCCGCCGGCATGAACGAAAGGGCGGAGCGCATTTTATCTGCCTGCAGGTCCGCAGAAGAGGCGCTCGCTGCGAAAAATGACGAGATGCAGAGCCTTTCCGGGACGATCGCCACGCTGAAGAAGCAGCTTGCGGAGACGCCTGCCTGCGACAGGGCGGCCGCCGAGCAGAAGCTCACGGATATCGATGCCAAAAAGTCATTTCTTGACGCCGAGCGGACCCGGATTTCCGGGAGAATACAAAGCAACAGTCACTGCCTCGAGGAGCTCCGTAGAAGCGATGCCGGTGTGAGCGAGGCGGAGACACGGTACCGCGAGATCAGCGCGCTCTCGGCGACGGCGTCCGGCAGTATCTCCCAGGGCAAGGCGAAGGTTGAGCTCGAGACCTATGTGCAGATGGCGCTCTTTGACCGGATCGTCCGCCGGGCGAACCGCCGATTTTCAATCATGACGGGCGGCCAGTACGACCTGCGCCGCAGTGATGTGGCAAATGCAGGGCGGCAGAGCCAGACGGGTCTTGATCTCGAGGTCATCGACCACTACAACGGGTCCGTCCGCAGCGTCAAGACGCTCTCCGGAGGCGAGTCCTTCATGGCGTCGCTGTCCCTTGCGATCGGTCTCTCCGATGAAATCCAGTCGCACGCGGGCGGCATTCGTCTCGACACGATGTTTATTGACGAGGGCTTCGGCTCGCTCGATCAGGATTCCCTTGACCAGGCGATGAACGCGATGCAGGGCCTGACCGAGGGCGGAGAGAGGCTCGTGGGTATCATTTCCCATGTGAGTGAGCTGAAGACCCGGATTGGGAAGCAGATCGTCGTCACGAAATCCAAGGAGGCAGGCAGCCACGCAAGGGTCGTGCTGAATGACTAAGAGGCAGGGCTGCCGGACACTCATTTTGGGGCATATCCTTGGATCCATGATGCTATACCTTGCGGATGCCTACGGGACAGACCGCCTGCAGGCAGTGGCCGAAGAGGCGGAAAAGCAGACGAATCCGGAAACAAGCCGGGAAGGCCTGATTCCTATGTGTCCGGCCAGACGAATCCTTTCGTTTGGCAGCTTGGGAATCCGTGCCTGCTTTGAGCAGTCAGGTAAAAAGGGATGGACAGTTGTCCTTCTTGCACCAGTTATGCAGACGGATGCTTGAACCAGTATTTGGAAGGTCAACCCGGTTTATAAATGGATTATGGATTTAGCAAAAAATATTCACACATAAAAAGAAGAGTAGTTTTTACGAAAAATATTATAGCGTAAAAGATGCGTTTTGCGCTATAATATACTGAGGGCAAACAAAAAGCCCCGGATTCCATATATTTCCGTTTCTGGAGTGACCCGGAGCCTTCGGCCCGCGAAATCCATGCGATCAATTGTTTTGCATACAGGTTTATATATGTTTTGCAAAACAAGTGCAGAAATTTTGTGCATACATTTTTTATGAAAGGATCATGATCTATGGCATCAGAATCTTACGAAGTCACACGTTTGCGTCGTCAGGAACAGGCGCTCGATAAACTCATCGACGACATGCCACCGTGTATTCAGTCGGTCCTTATGGAAATCCGTCTGGACTGCCGGCCGGGAACGGTTCTTGACTATGCCAGGGATACTCACGAGTTTCTGCTGTACCTGATAAAAGCAAATCCTACCCTGAAAAACGTAAAGCCAAAGGATATCTCTGTAGAGGCCCTGTCCTCCCTGACTGCCGACGATGTAAATGAGTTTTTCAGCCACTGCCGCACCTATCGGACACCAAAAGGTGCTATACGGGAAACTGGTAAATTCCGGCTCTCCAGTATCCGCTCTTCTCTGTCCGTCGTATTTAATAAATTGTATACAAAAGAGATCATCACCCGGAACCCGGTGGCTGCTGCCGTCCGGTTCCATATTCCAGCCAAAAAGACGATCGATGTACTGGAAAAAAAAGAAGCAAAAAAACTGCTGAATGCCGTCGAAAATACAGACCTCGACAGTCCAAATGCCGCTGCCCGTTCAAAGCGTACCGTGCTCCGGGATACGGCGATTGTCACGCTGCTTTTAAATTCCGGGATCCGAATTGCCGAGTTGGTCGGACTTGACGTCTCAGATGTCGATTTTGACAATGGCTGCATCTATATCATCCGGAAAGGCGGTGCGCCGGACAAGGTGTATCTGAATGATCAGACTCTGGGAGTTTTGAAGGATTATATTGATCTCGAACGCCCTGCTTATTCAGATGGTGGAAAGGAAACCGCCCTGTTTCTTTCCAATCGAAAGAAACGCATGGCGGTCCGATCGATCCAGGAGATGCTGAAAAAATACGGTTCTTCTGCCCTCCCGTCACGTCGGCATTTGTCTCCCCATACACTTCGCCGAACGTATGGAACAGCGCTCTATGAGGCTACGGGCGACCTGAAGAATACACAGGCAGTTCTTGGCCACACAGATGTTCGAACAACTTCAAAGTACTACGTCAGAGAATCGGATATTCGAAAAGAACAGAGTGGACGGAAAAATTTATTTGATTTATAACACGGGAGAGAAACTAAAATGATTTTGCTGGCGCCCTATTTGGTGCGCCAGCCTCCTTCGCTATACTTCAATTAACGCGAACGACTTCATTCTAACATACTCAGCCATATCGTTGTCACATTACGGCTTATGCATGAGGTCAAAAATACTCATCTGACTGTCTATCCATGTTTCCTGCACCGCCTCATGGACTACGTCATCTTTCGTCAAATGCCCGATCAGGAGCGGTGATTCCGGATCATGGCATTTCAGGTTTCTCCTCACCAGGTCCTGATTATAATTGGCGTAACAATATAGACAGCCATGCCCGCAGGTATTGTACATCCCGATGTCTGCGCCAAGCAGGCATCGGCACCCCTTTCTGGCAGGTGCATGCCCTGGCACAAGGAGTCTCCTGCCGATCGCATGCTCAAGCACTGCCTGCGAGAAGCAACCGTCAGCATCGACTCTGCTCCGCACCAATGCCTGATTCTCCAGACACAGATGGATCTGCATACCCGTGCGTTCTGCGGTTTCATTGAACGCATCTATGAGTTCCCTCTGCACCGCCATCGGGACTGCCCGTACTTCCGGGAAATTTTTCTTTGTCTTCTCATACAGGTCGATGAAGCTCACGACACACTGATCGGTATATGGCTTAAGTATCGCTGCCATGCGGGCGAATTGCACTTTGTGAAAGTTGGTCGTATATTTCTCTGAAATGAAGATCGGATCATATCTCCAGCAGACAGCGTTCCGGCCGGCATAATTTGACAACTCCTTAAATGCTTCAATCACCCTCTGCCGATCCGGGACAGACGGCTCAATCTCTTTCCCATAGGGTGTGATCGTCACCATGAAAAAGCATCGAAAATGATCCAGCTCATGAATCCGCTTCAGCATCGGAATCGGATTCTTTGTGCAGAAGGAAATCGCGTCCACAACGGAAGGATCCAAGCGGTAACGCGTCACGAAAACTGGATTGTAAGGATTCCGGGCCAGAACATATCCTTCCCGGATCCGATTGTAAAACCATGTTGAGAAAAATGCCGGAATATCTGTCCGGCTGCCTGTGTTGATAATCATAGTCTTCTTTAAGCCTGCATCATGTAAAAAATGAGTGCCCCCAGCACGCATATGGCAAAGAACCCTCTTCTGAGCGTCCGGCCGTATACGCTGAGGAGGATCTGCCCACAGGACATGCGCGCTGAAAACGGACCCGCATCGCCCAGGTGTTTCCTGACATGAAAGTCGGTGATCACATGCTCCCTCCCCATGCTGCAGACCGTCACATCCGGATCCGCGAGCAGCAGATGGATGGGCCTCCGATATTCGGGCGTTCGAAAGTCAAATCCGTTTCCATCCATGAAACGGATCGTATAGACATAATGGGTAAAGTATATATCCCCTCTGAGCGAAGGCTTCTTATGGGTGATGGTCTCAATGTCAATAATCCTCCCGGGTGCCTTCTGCCCCGAGCGGATCAATTGTGTCCGTCTGGCACGGGCGGTCAGCATGGCGCATCCGGCAAGGTATGGGTCGATTTGCCGAGCCGTCCGTGGATGGCGATTCTTGCTGTGCAGGAAAATGAGTAAAATCCAGGCGGAAAAATCCCACGCCTATGCGTCAAATGGCGCCCTGGCGTGGGATTCCTTTTGTTTTTACGATCGATAAGCCCTGCACCGCTTCTTATTTCTCGGCGATGACCTCGACCTCGCACTTTGCTCCCTTGGGAAGCGCACTGATGCCTACACAGGAACGGGCCGGCTTTCCGGTGAAGTACTTTGTGTAGACCTCGTTAAAGGCCGCAAAGTCCCCGATGTCAGTGAGGAAGCAGAGGGTCTTGACCGCCTTCTCCGGGCTGGTGCCGGCCGCTTCCAATACGGCGCAGAGATTTTTCATGACCTGCTCCGTCTGCTCCTCGATCGTATCTCCGACCAGGTTCCCAGTAGCCGGATCCAGGGCGATCTGGCCGGACGTATAAATGAGGCCATTCACCTCCGTTGCCTGAGAATACGGGCCTACCGCAGCCGGAGCCTTGTCTGTATGGATAATTTTCATGTCCATTCTCCTTTCAGAACAATTGGAAATTTGGTTTGTTCTACATCAGTATATGCCGCCGGGAATTCAGGAGGCAACAGGAAATATTGCCGCCCTTTCCCCGGCTCTGTCCTTGAATTTGTCGATCCCATATAAGATAAAGGACAGGATGCTCAGCGCAAGGATCCAGAGCAATAGATATTCAAGACACCTGCGCACGCAGGGTCCTCAGAATCTCTTCCACTCTCCGTTCCGCTTCCCGCACCTGCTGTTTTCCTTTGCTGATCTTCGACTGAACAAAGAGGTCCGCGACAAAACCATCCAGGAAAAAGTCTGCAAAAGTGAGAAAGCCGCTGACATCGACGTTAAGATTTTCAAGGTCATGGATATCGCCCAGTTCATCCCGGAAGGTCTCCAGGTCTCTCCGGGCATTGTCAATGCACTGGCTGGCATTGTTGATCTTCATGTGCTTCATGAATCCGGAGATTGTGTTGCCGCCGAAAATATCAAGCAGACCCCAGTTTCCGGCGCTGTTTAGCTGTTTTTCCGCCTCGCGGAGGCTGGACAGGGCGCGCTCACCGGCGCGGATGGCTTCATTGATTTCCTTATTTCTGTCGTACATAGTGATCCCTCCTTATGGTCGTCTCCTCACACATCGCGGCATAAAGGTTTGTTTATTGGTTCAAATTCTCATTTGCTGGTATCGATCGATAATAAGAGGCGACCCTGCCATTTACTGGTATCGTAAGTCATTATCAATGCCCCTCGATATGGGCCAAAACATCCTCCAGCGTATCGCAGAAATAGATTCCCTCCTGCCGCTTTGACGATGAAAGACCGTACGAAATCATCGTTTCCAGCTGATTCCGAAGACTGTTATAATAGCCTTCCAGATTGAAAAAAATGCAGGGACCATCCAGCTGTCCAAGTGCTTTCTTCGACATGACTTCCGCAATTTCTTCCAGAGTTCCTGTTCCACCCGGAAATGCAATGAAGGCATCGCCAAGCTCGATCATTCTGGCCTTTCTCTCTGTCATATTTTCTGTGACAATCAGTTTCGTGATCCCTTCCAGCTGCAGACAGTCATCCACAAATGCCTTTGGCTCGACACCAATCACCTTTCCGCCGGCTCGAAGAGCTGCTTCTGCCAGAATTCCCATCAGTCCGGATTTTGAGCCTCCGTAAACCAGCTGATTTCCGTTCTGTCCGATCCAGGTGCCAAGCTGTTCCGCCGCCTGACGCATACGTTCATTTCCGTTATTTGCGCCTAGATATACCGTGATATTCATTTTTTAAGCTCCTTTTTATTCGAAACTTGTGCAGAATTTGCCCACAGGACGTGTGCTCTGAAAACGGCCCCGCATTTTCATTACGGTTTAAACGGCCTGGCAGGAATTCCCGTCCATTTAACGACCGAGTAGTTCGCCGAAAATGTACGCAAGTCACGTCCAGAACAGATTGAGAAACAGGTTCACAACTGTCATGCAGACGACCGTGATCAGACTGCCGATGACCAAATGTCCGAGAAGCCCCAGAAAGGTTGACCATGCATACGGCAGGCTGATCCCGAGGAACGGAATGATGAGTTTTCCTTCAAACAGCATGGCATAGAACATAAAGAGGCAATACAGGTACTGAAGGCCATGCAGCGGGCAGAAGAAAAGAGACAGGTACCTCCGTCCGGCCTGTTCCGGAAAACCGGCGGCAGCCGCTCTCCGCATTGTGATTCCTGTGCAGAGAGCAGCCAGGATTGTCATAATAAGAGAAACTGTCAGAGACTCGCCGCGCGCGTGCAGGCACAAAAATGTACTGCCGCCGTACACAAGAAGATCCACAATCAGCCACAGTGCCATACGTTTCCCCTTCCATCATAAGTCAAATTCAGATCGCTGCATACGATGGTCTCCAGGTTCATGGACGCTTTCACCTTTCCATCATAAGTCGGGTTCAGCTCCGCTCCCGGATCCCGATCTTGTATTCATTTCCGTAGAGGCCGAGCATAAAAAGCTTGTGCTGACTGAAATCAAAGCCGTCGAGCAGCTCGGTTTTTCCCTCCGGCGTCGTGATGGTGACGTCGTGGAACAGGAAGGAATTGGCATTCTGCTCCTTGAGGAGCTTCCGCGCCTTCGTCGCAACCATGCCGTAATAGACGACTTGCTTGTCGGGCATCACATAGTCAGGCTTTCCGGGATTCGAAAAAGAAGCCTGCTTTCCATCGACATTTATGAGGTCCGATGCGATATAAAATGCACCACCCTGGAACAGACGGTCCTTCTCACCATTCTGCGGGAAGCAGAAAAAACCGGTTTTTACCTTTTTTGTCTCACCGCTGTCGTCCACAATCTCATCGGACATGCGGCGTACCGAATAAGACTGCCCGTCCAGCACCAGTCCTTCCGAGTAAAGTGAGTTGAGGAGTCCGGTCAGGAAGTCCGTGCCCTCCTCCTCGATCTTCTTTTCAAATGCGTCCATAAAATCCATGTATGCCATAAATAATCACTCCTTTATTTCTTTTGTCAGCAGTCCGTAGCACTCCGGCCGCCTTGTGCTAAGATACGGCATCTTCTTCTGCCATCTGCCTGAGTCCGCAAGATCGATCCGGCAGGTCACAAGCTGCTCCCGACTGTCTGCGAGGCACACAAGGTTTCCGCACGGATCTGCGACGATCGATTCGCCGGCAAATTCGACCCCGCCCTCGCGGCCCGTCCGGTTGCACATAGCAACAAAGACCTGATTCTGCATCGCCTGCACACGAATCTCCCAGGCAAATAAATCAAGCGGCTCAGCGGTCACATTGGCCGTCGGAATGATAATAAGATCCGCACCCATGAGCGTGCACAGCCGGATGCTCTCCGGGATGTGCCGGTCATAGCAAATGACGATCGCAACCTTTCCGAACGGGGTGTCGAAGACCTTGAAGCCATCATCCGAAGGTGTGTAGTAATCCTGCTCATAGAACTGCGGAGCCTCAGCGACATGAACCATCTTCGAGATGCCCTCAATCGTCCCGTCCGGCCGGATAAAGAGCGAGGAATCGTACGGTTTTCCATCGAGACTTAGATAAACGTTCGGAGACAGGTAGATGTGGTTCGCACGGGCCATTTCCTGCAGGCAGCGGACGTAGACCGAGTCAGTCCCAAGGCACCAGGACTCGATCTGCCCGTCCGGATAGTGGTCCTTCGTGTACTGCGGGAAGAAGTGAGTGAGCTGAATCTCCGGGAAAAATAAAAGATCACAGCCCTTCGCGGCGGCTTCCCTGCAGAAAGCCTCCGCGTGTCCGAGATTTACGTCCATATCATCTGCCATACACATCTGCGCCATACCGAGCTTCATCGCATTTTCCTCGCACTTTCTTAAGCGGTCAGACCGCACCGTGGGGGTGTCCACCGTGGGGGTGTCCGTGGGGGTGTCTCCGTGGGGGTGTCAGGTTCCGATTAAAAAATCATAAACATTCGTCTCGATTTATTTATAAAATTTTTATGGGAACCTGACACCCGAACGTGGACACCCGAACGTGTGACACCCGAACGTGGAACCTGACACCCGAACGTGGAACCTGACACCCGAACGTTGTAATTATTCAGCACAACAAGGAACGCAAAGCGTTCCGAGTCCGGGGTGCTGAATAGTTGCGTTACATTTATAATAGCACAGCGCAAAAAAATGGTACAGATGCCCGGCCCTATATCTTATGGCGAAAAAATACCGAAGAAAAAATGGCCGCCGATCTTGGCGGTCATTTTGACAAAACTCATCTGTTCTCTTTCGACCTCTCCCGCTCATTGGCCTGCTCGACCTTGAGACGAATAAGGACGAGCGTAATCATAAAATTAAAGACCATCGGGAGCCAGAGGTACATGACATGGAGCATATGGATCGTGGATAAGGGCTGCGAGGCCGCATTCTGCACATAGCCGCTTCCTGCGAGCATCCAGCCGGCGATGGCTGTCCCGAGTCCGCCGCCGACCTTCGTTCCGAAGGATGTGCAGGAATACATCGTCCCGTCGACTTTTTTGCCCGTTGTGAGACGCGTGTACTCTGAGGTTGTCGCGATCAGCGCGTTCATGTCGCCCTGGAGCGGACTCATGCCGAGCGCAGCAACCGCTGTAAAGAGGAGCATAAGCGGCACACTGCCGAGGTATCCAGCGATGACGACGCCGAGACGCCCTGCCGTGCCGACCATATAGCCTGTGAGGTTTAAGCGGTACATGCCGCGGAATTTCTGCACAAGGGCCGGCGTGAGCACGAGGCCCGCGATCATCGGGATGTTGACCGCCCATGAAAATGTGCCGAAGAGCCGTTCATTTCCGAGGACGTATTTCATGTAGTAGATGCCCATGCCGAGCGTCGCCGTGTAGAGCTGCATGAGAAGGTAGACGCCGCAGATCATGAGGAAATATTTGTTGCGGACAAGAATACGGAACGCGTCGATGAGGCGGTAGCTCTCTTCTCTCCTGCTCTCTGTACCGCCCGCCAGTTCCTCATCAGAGAGCTCCCTCACGGAAAATACAGACAGCGTATTCGCGATGACGCCGATCACCGCGTAGACAATGGCAACAGTCCGCCAGGCAGCGGCGCCTCCGCCGAGCCTTGCCACCCAGCCGACGGTAATGGCCTGAATCAGCATATTTGTCCCGAACGCGAACATAAACCTAATCGAGCCCATTTGCACGCGCTCCTCATTATTTCTGGTGACGAGCGCCGTGAGAGCCGAATACGCGATGTTATTTGCGGTGTAAAATCCCGCATTGAGCAGCGTATACGCGATGAAAAACCAGATGTACTGGGCCAGCTTTCCCATACTGGCCGGGACGCTGAAGATCGCGACGAGACACACGGCGCAGCCGAAGTAGCCGTAGAACATCCACGGTCTGGCCTTCCCCATCCGGCTCTTCGTCTTGTCGATCATCGCGCCGAAGAAAATATCGCTGATGCCGTCAAACACCTTCGACACCGCGATTAATACGCCGACAATTCCCGCATTCAGGCCGACCGTATCGGTCAGGAAAATCATGACAAACGCCGCCAGAAGCGCATACACAACATTTCCTGCAATATCCCCGCAGCCATAGCCGACCTTGTTGTACCATTTCAAGTATTTCTTTTCTTCCATGATCCGTTTCCTCATATGAATAGTTACACTTTTTTAGATGTGCCACGCATCCTTCAGGCCTGTTTTTGCGGTTTTTATACTACTGTTTGCGCAGGGATTTGTACATAAAGGATACTGGACAGGACATGCACAAAATGATACGATCCGTTACTGGAAAGCTTTATGTGGAGGCACGTCTATGTATCTGAACTCAGGATATCTGCACAACTCTGCCATCGATTTCAAGGATAAGAGCCGGCCGCTGATTGTCGGAAGCTGCGGCACGTATCGCTTAAAAACGCGGCCTAAGCTTCCGACCTATCGCCCGCGCGGCCGCGTCGACTACCAGATCATTTATATCAGCGCCGGGAAAGCGCATTTTCATTTTGGAAGTGAAGAAAATGAAACCATTGTCACAGCCGGCAATATGGTGCTCTACCGCCCGAAGGAGCTGCAGAAGTACGAATATTACGGCGCAGACAAGACGGAGGTGTACTGGGTTCATTTTACGGGCGGGAATGTCAAGAATATCCTGCGGAAATACGGCATTTCCGATGATATGCGGGTGCTGTATGTCGGAACCTCACCCGTATATGCAGAGCTGTTTAAGTGCATGATCGAAGAGCTTCAGCGCTGCCGGGACGACTACGAGGAAATGCTGACAATTCTGCTGCGGGAGCTTCTTATCACGATTCACCGGGAGCTGAAGAAGGAGCGGCGTATCTCTGACCCGTATCTTGACCATGAGATGGACCTCGCGGTCCGGTATTTTAGCGAGAACTACAGCAGTGACATCAGCATTGAGGACTATGCGAGATCGCGTGGTATGAGTATCAGCTGGTTCATCCGCAATTTCAGGAAATATACGGGCACGACGCCGATGCAGTATATCCTGAATGCCCGCATGACAAATGCACAGATGCTCCTCGAGACGACGCAGTACCCCGTCTCCGAGATCGCGCGCATCGTCGGCTATGACAATCCGCTGTACTTCAGTCGGCTCTTTCATCGGCAGCGGGGCTTCTCTCCGTCTGCGTTCCGGAAGCGGCTCTCAGATTAGCGTGATAATTTCGAGAGAAGGAATATAACAAGAAGCTTTACTTTTTCCTCGATAGAACCATCAAAACCTTTACTTTTTTTGCATTCTACTGTAAAAAGGTAAAGCAAGCTGGACGTATGTCTCAAGATATTTAATGGTACGTTTGTCTGACAACAATTTCATCCCGAATCCTTACCGAATTTTGCGTATCTCGTCGGCCTGATTCACGATTTGTCCGAACACACCTGAAGCCTGTTTCGCCCAGAATTTACTTTGTTCAAATCCGCATGCATTTAATCGATTAGCCAGATTGGATATTTTTATCAGATCTGATTTGTATTCGCGATCAGATTTGCTATTAGTCAATTCTCGTATATGCGAAATGGAACAGCTTCTCAAAAGCTCATCTTCCAAATTTCTCACCTGCGTAATGCAGACAACTTTAGAAATATTCGGTCTGCTCTTGATGAAATTTATATTCTGTATGAGTATCTGGGCACTACTCGTATCAGTGTCGAACACGAGAATAATCGTCGTATCCATCGTAAGCGAGTTCAACCTACTGGCTTTGATCCTCTCCTGAACCGGATTGACGATCTGGACTTTTCCTGGCTGAATCAACTTCAGCTCTGTCTTCAGGGTATCGATGATTTTCTTTTCATCCTGCCCCTCAACGAAATAGCAATAATTTTTCATAGACGATCATCCTTTGTGAAATCAGCCAACTCATATACTTTGTCAACTGAAGGTGCAGCGGAGAACAGATCATTTTCTACAGCATTTCTCAGAGAATCTGTATTGCGCTTCAAAAAATCAGAAGCATAGATACAGGAAATGGGTTTGTCCGGCTGATTCACATCCTTCTTCAAAAAAGTAAAAGAATGCTTCGGATAGGGCATGTCCAATATATCCAGATTGTGCGTCGTAAAGAAAATCTGTCCATCTGATGGCAGCTTTTCAACCATAACGGCAAGGAATGCTTTCTCAATATCCGTATACATATACGAGAATTTCTCATCGCAGTAAAAAAACGCACTCCATTGATTAATCACCCATGCCATCATGTCTGCAATGTCAATTCCTGCCCGTGTTCCACTAGACAGCAGTTCAGGTTTAAGAATTTCTCCCTGCTGAATAAGAATATCCGTATTCTTGAGCTTGATTAAATAAGACGCATCAGTTCCTGGAATTGCCTCGACCTTCACAATAGATGGATCGATGGCCTTTAATGTCGTGTCAAAAATTTTAAGATAGTTCTTATTGGCCTTGTTCTGCAGATTTACTAATGCGGCACTATCAGGTCTTGTCAGATACCATGCAAATGCAGGGATTTTTTCAAGCGCGACATTCCACAGAAGGTTCTGAGACGGAAGCTTCTCAAGACGAGACGCGCACCTTTCGTAATTATCGTCTGTATGTATAGTGACACTGCCCACGGACGCATGAATCATTTCATTTGTAAAATAGCCATTCTCTGATGCCTCAAAGACTGTCTTCAATCGGTATAATTCATATGTTCCATCCGGAATGAAGTCGATTTGAAACATAGCTGGACTTCGCCTGTCCGCGATATTACTTACTAATTGCCCGTAGCTTTTTTTACTAATAAAACCAAAGATATCACGTAGAAGGATTCCGATACTTGTCTTTCCGGTCGCATTGGCGCCTAAAATAATGTTCAGCTTTTTGTATCTGAAATTCGGATGATGAGACAAATGCTCTTCTGGAATTGAAGAATTCACGACCTTCTTCGGATAAGCCATATTCATATGAAAATGATGAAAGGCTTTCAAATTATCAAGCTTGAGATCCATAATAATCATGACAAGAGTCTCCTTTCCAGATAGGTATTAGTTCGTGATTTCCGAACTAATACCTATTATAAACTCTTTCATTAGTAATGGGAAGGGGCTAAAAAGGTCAAAATTCAGGTCACCTGTTTCTCATTTATGGAATTAATTATGGTGTATTATTTACAATAATATATTGCGCATATATAATGATATAAAGAAATTATAGGAGTGAATCAGACTAACCGCTCCTTAGCCATTATCCCGCTTTCTTCTGGAGGTAATTTTTATGGAGGAGAAAAATTTATCCCGCCAGGCTATGTCTCACGAGCGACAGCTGAAGAACTATATCAGCACCTTCCCTGACTATATGCAGAAGTATTTTACCGAGAACCCGTCCAGCTCGACGCTGAATACGCTCTACAATTATGCGCTCGATATGAATGCCTTCATGCAGTATATGCGCCGGACCGAAAGTTCGCTCCGCCACACAGAGTCACACGATTTTCCGCTCAGCGTCTTTGAGAATTTCACATCCTATGACGCACAGAGCTATCTCGTGACGCTTGAGCTCGGGCAGGCGCGCAATACCGTCTCGCGGAAATACACGTCACTCGTTTCATTTTTCAAATATCTGAATGTCACGAGGCAGATCGACAATTTCCCGTTCCTGACCGTCACGCGGCCGAAGCCGACGAAGGGAGATATCAATATCTACCTGTCTGACAAGCAGATCAGCCGTGTCTTAAATGGCACACTGAAGAGCACGCGGTATCTTGTCAAAAATGAAGACGGCACGCACGCCTCTCTCCCGATCACGACGGCTGTGCGGTTCAAGAAGGAGAAGACGGCGTACCGGAACTACGCGATCCTCATGGCATTTACGCACACAGGAATCAATGTTTCGGAGCTGATCGCGCTTAATATAAGCGATGTGCATTTTGATGAGGGATACTTTTCTGTTGTCAGAAAGGACGGAAAGCGCAAGGCCGTCTACTTTGATCAGAAGACAGCGGACGCGCTCCACCTGTATCTGAATGGCGACCCTCTGCCGGAGGACCTCCTGCGCAAATACCCGGATTTCCGAAATATCAGCGACTTCTGCCGGATCTATATGGCCGCTGCGGACATTGACCGCCGGGCCGCAAGGGAATACGGCCGCGACGATGATGAGTTTCTCGGCGACATTGAGCGGATTGCCAGATGGCACCGGAAAAGGGGCCGCGAGGCCCTGCAGGCCGCTCCCGGCGAAAACGCGCTCTTCATTTC
>Ga0256405_10002597_pt1 | contig 40615 bp, 35 predicted proteins | sample RumenRJG_02DNA_FD_189096 | JGI IMG/M metagenome (GOLD analysis project Ga0256405, IMG submission 189096) | Bovine rumen microbial communities from Lethbridge, Alberta, Canada - RJG_02 | ecosystem: Host-associated > Mammals > Digestive system > Stomach > Rumen | place: Canada: Alberta... | reverse complement strand
TACAAGAATGTTCCTTGCGTTAGATTGCAAGATGGCAGCAACATGAAGGTAACTGCCATGACGGATATTCCAACTGGTAATAATCCGTTCACGATTTCGGCATGGCACAATCTGTCGGTATATCCAAGTAATGATTATGGAAGCTGTGGGTTCGGGTATGGAACAGACTCTGATTTGCGTTTCGTTGGGACTTGGTTCGATGGGGATTTAGGAGGAACAGTCAGTTATAGTATTAGTTTCAACATCCGTGTAAGTAGTGGTTTAGGTACTGGATTCCAATATGCTCTGGATAACTGGTATCACATTGCATGTACCTTCGATGGAACAACATTCCGAACTTATGTTGATGGAGTCGCAGGAAATACCGGAACAAGAACCTTGAATATGGGGAATACTTCTATCCAGATAGGAATCCTGAATGCCAATAACCATTTCCCGTGGCGCGGCTATCTTGCGGGATGCCGCATTTACAATCGTGCATTAGACGAAAGCGAGATCGCCAAGCTCGCCAATGAGTTCCATCCAACTAACGAATAACAGGAGATCACAATATGCCCAAAACATTATCACAGATCATCACCATTGCGCATCAGGCGGAACTGGAAGGATTGGCGATTCTTAACCAGTTCTCCTATCTCGAATTGCTCCGCATCTACAATGGTATCGGACCCGACCGCTTCCCGGACTGGCTGCGTGACTTCGTGACTGAGGTCAACGAACTGTTCGCTCCCGCCGCTCTGATCCACGACGTTCGGTATCACATCGGCGGCACGTTCGAAGACTTCACCGAGGCCAACCGTGAGTTCCGCCGGAACTGCTGCACCCTCGCTGAACAGGCATATTCATGGTATGACCCGCGCCGGTATTACTGGCTGTTCAAGGCATGGCGATTCGCCGGATATTGTCAGGAGTTCGGATGGGAAGGTTTTCACCGGTCAGACCCGTCCGACAAGTCCGACCCGTCAGAGGTGAACCCATGACCGACGCAGAACGTGACCGCTACCTCCTACAGATCGTTTCCGACATTTCGGAGATCAAGGTAAAAGTCTCCAATGATTACGCTGCCATCTACGGCAACGGCAAGCCTGGACTGCTTGAGGACGTGAAGAACATCACCCAGCGTCTTGCAGTGCTGGAGGAACAGGAAAAATCACACAAGAACAGTCATGGCATATTTGCCGCCACGATCGCATGGCTGGTGAATGCCGCTATCGCCGTTTACGCAGCCCTGAAAAACGGATAAGGCTTATTTGGCTTATTTGGCTTATTTGGCCTGAACATAGAAATCATAACCAAGGAAGGGAAAACCTATGGAAAAGTGCAATGCGAAATGTGAAGTCTACAGCCGGGTCTGCGGCTATTTCCGCCCGGTCAGCAACTGGAACAAGGGCAAGCGCGAGGAATTCAAGGACCGCAAGACCTATGCGGTTAGCCATGCAAAAACCGCACTCCTTTTATCTTTTATCTTTCCTCTTTTATCTTTATTGGGCTGCGCCACTGAGAAACTGGCCGAAGGGATCACCACGAAAAACGTCTCCGGCAACGGAACGGTGATCGATTCTCATATCGGCATCAACGCCGATAACAAAATTCCCGAGCTTCGCACCGTCTTCATCAGCGGCGACATTGCGACCGTGAAGGCCGGCACGAATCAGATCAGTTACCGCGAGGAAAGCAGTGCCAGTGTGTGGAACGCCAGCAGCGTGACGAAGAAACGTTTCCTGAGCATCACGCTGACTGATGCGGGTGATGTCCCGGCGGCGATCAAAGCCGTGGCAGAAGTCTTCAAGACCGCCGAAGCGTCAGCGGGCAAACCGGAAACCGAGGACAAGGTGGCGAAATGATCTACATCTTCTCCAACGTCAAGTATCCGAAGAAGAACCGGATCCGGCCGGCGCCGGACGACATCCTGGTCTTCCTGAACTGCGCAACCTCCGCAGCGTATTACCTCAACGATCCGGTGGTACGGTTCTGCTTCCACCGCTCGCCGGAGCCGGATTACGGTCCGAGGATCCCCGGCTGCATCAACTGTTACATCTTCGATCACGGCGACCGCGGATACGGCATCCCGTCCGGATTCGTGGACGATCTCAAGTCCGGGTATGACTGGAACTATGAGATCGAACCTGGCAAGGCCCGCTGCATGACGACCGGATACATGGCTATCGCCTGGATCCGGAGGATCTTCCAGGATCAGCCGGTCACGCTGGTCAACTTCGGCTTCGAGGTCAAGAACTCCACCTACCGCTGCCCCTGGCACAACTGGAAGTTCGAGGCGGAAGCGCTCAGCCATTACCCTCACATCTATACGGAGTGATACCATGCAGATCTGTTATTGCATCGATGCGGCCGCGCTGCCGCTGTTCCGAATGTCCGCGTCCTCGGTACGGAAATTCAATCCCGGAGCGGAGATCACGGTCGTCTCGACCGAGCCGCTCGACACCGGCGACATCCCGAACCTGGTCGTCCAGCTGCCGGCGGTCAAATTCCGGCACACGCCTGGAGACCGTCTCAGCGACGCAACATACCTGCGGATATTCCTGCCCGAATTCCTGCCCGGCCTGAACAAAGTGTTGTATCTCGACGCGGACACGCTGTGCACCGGTCCGCTCGATGATCTCTGGGCGATCACGCCCGACTATCTGGCCGCAACACACTCGCACGACTACGGGATCAAGCAGGCGCAGCAGATCGGGATTGAGTCCTACTGCCTCGACAGCGTGCTGCTGATGAATCTGAAGGCGCTCCGCAAGACTGGATTCGTTAAGAACTTCCTCGCGGCTATGTTGCTCGCTCAGTTCCCGCGCACAAACTGGTATTGTGGAGAAACGGTCCTGAACGTATGTTTCCGCGAGCTGATCCAGCCGCTTGAGCTCAGATGGAATTACTGCCACGCAAGGAGGTACAGCCAGTATCCGGACGCGATCCCGGAAAGCGAAGCGAAGATCATCCATTTTATCGGCCCGGACAAAAAGCCTATGTATGCCTATTTCGCCGCAGTTGTCAAGTAATTTTTGACAACTGCCTATCCGGCTTATTTGCCCCATTCGCCCTATCTGGTTTATCTGGCTTATCTGGCTTATCTGGCTTATCTGGCTTATCTGGCTTATTGCCCTAATATCGCCAGTTCGGCTGCCTCTGCCGCTGCCCGCTTCCGGTCTTCGATCACGTGGGCATAGATCCTTTTGGTCGTGCTGATATCTGCATGACCGAGCATCTCTGATACAGTGGCTATATCCACGCCGGCTGCGAGCTGATATGTTGCATTGGTATGCCGAAGGTCGTGGATGTGACAGTCCGCGGATCCGGCCGCGGCCAGGATCGAAGACCAGATCCGCTTGCACGTGGTGATGTGCCGGTGCTTCGAATCGAATCTGTGCGGGAATACATACTCGCATCCCCCGCGCTGCCGGTCCGCGATCCGCGTCAGCAGATCCATTGCCGCCGGCGAAAGCGGCAGGTCGATCGCCCGTCTCGCCTTCGCCTTGTCTGCTGGAATGCTCCAACGGGCGGCCTGCTGGTCGATCTCATCCCAGCGCATCGACATCACATTCCCAGGGCGCGCGCCTGTCAGCAGCATCATCGTCAGCGCTTCCGCACCGGTCCGTGACCGCGGCGAACGCATTGCCGCATCGATGGCAGCAAGCACCTTTCCCCGCTCATCCTGTCCCAGATACCGCCGCCGCGGCGTTTCCCGGTTTTTCCGTATCATCCCGGCCGGATTCGTGCCGACATAGACATCGTCCCTGATCGCGGCATTGATCACCGCTGACATCAGCGATACAACGCGATTCGCTGCGACCGGATACCGGCCGGAGATCTCCAGGTGCATCGCCCGGACATCCGCATGCCGGATCGAGCTGATCGCGCGCCGTCCGAACCGAGGGGCCAGATACATTTCCCATTGACGCCGCTGCCGCGAAGTTACCTCCTTATGCAGCGCATAGCATCGCCAGGCATCGCCGAGCGTAGGATCCCCGGCAACCGCATTCGGAACGCCTTCCGGATTTCCATACCGCAGCAGATTGCCGGAGATCTCCTCGCATCGCCGGGACGCGTTCTTTCGGGTCATAGTATCAATCTGTCCGATCGTGATCCGCAGGATCTTCCCCTTCCACTTCCGTACATAATACCACGCCCGACCGTCTCGCACGCTCAGGAATCTGACCTTCTCATCTCGAACATATCCCATACACACCTCCACTGTGAAACCTTTTGTGATACCTTCTAAGCGAAAAAACCTTATAAAACTCAACCAAAATCAATCCCCAAAGTGGATAAAAAACGACTAAATCAACAATATTCCGAGGCAAAGAAATAGTGGAACCGGCAGGGTTCGAACCTGCGACCAGGAGATTATGAGTCACCTGCTCTAACCACTGAGCTACGGTTCCATTTTTTGAATACTATACCTCAAATTCACAAAAAAACAAGTATGGGAAAACCTGTTTTTGCAGTTTTTCTTAGACCATCATCAGACCTTTCACACATTTTCAGTCTGTTTTTGATAAATATCGCAAAGAAGCCGAAAGAATGAGAAGAGTATCTGCCAGACATATCCTTGCGATATGTTTCTTTACTTTAAGATTCGTCCACCAAGATGAAACTTTTATTTCCGGAATCAGCAATGGGATTCCATCCGGTGTTGTCAGTCGTTCAGCCGCCTCGACAATCAGGAACATTGAAATGAACTCACAACCTGCCGGTTTGTAATGGGACAACATGCAGCGGTAAATATTTTTCCTTCACGGATTGATTATCTCATCATTCTTCTGTTTCGATTCAAGTTTGGCAAAACGTGCCTTATCGGCCAGGGACACATTGCCGTCCACCTGACCATTATCAAGGACATCGGCTTCCCTGTGTTCCAGATCGCGGAAAAGCCGGAACAGGTCGACCGCGCCGCCGATCCCGAACCAGAAGGTGGAAATGAACGCCACCACACACGGGATCAGCAAGGTCTTGATGAAGAAATAAGTTCCCCACCACTCCACCGGCCAAGGCGAGATCAGGTTCCAGATCACGACCAGGACGAAGCAGATCAGGAAGTGATAGACGAAGCTGTACCAGAATACGCTCCACGCGATCACCCGGTCGCCGAGAGTATATTCGGATGTGATGCCGACCATCTTGCCGAGTATCTTGCGGAACGTCATTTTTTCCGGGACTTTGACCTGGCCATCGTCGCTGTAGATGCCACGGTGCAGCATCCGGTCCAGATTGAACGGCTCCTTCTGGGTCAGGAGTGAAACAGCGCAGTAGATGACCAGTGTGATGAACATCGTGACCAGATAGATTTCGTAGGAGTTGATCGGGAATTTGACCGGATCCATTTTCCAGACCACATAAGGATTCAGGGGAGCGGAGACGGTTTCGAGGAAATTGCCGATCGGAACATCCCAGCCGCGGTTTTTCAGGAAGGGATAAACGATATCCGCCCAGTTACGTTGGACTGCGATGCCTCCGAGTGCCAGGACCATGCCGGAAATCAGCGAGGCAAACGCGCCTTTGGTATTTCCGAAGCGGCTGTAAAGACCGAACACCATCACCGGTCCGCAGCCGCCCATCCACATCATAGTCATGATCGTCACAAACAGGGTGATGTAGTCCAGCTGCGCCATGAAAAGACTGCCGATGCAGTAGAAAACGCCGATTCCGATGGATACGATGCGGAGCAGCCAGATGTGCTGTTGCGGGGTCGGCGGCTTCTTCATGAACGGCAGGATCACATCCTGCGTGACCGTCAGGGCAGCGCTGAAGATACGGGTGTCATCCGTGGAGATCATGGCCAGGATCATCAGCAGGCAGAACATGCCCATGATGATCGGGGGAAGCATCCTGTGCATGCCGGAGGCCATCATCAGCTGATAATACAAGGTCCGGTACTGCTGGAATTTGGAGTTTCCTTCCGCCTCTCCTTCATATTCTTTGAAAGCCTTGTGGGCCGTTTCCATGTAGGGAGTATCCAAATCTTTCTGGTGCGAAAGTGGAGCATCCTTGCCGATTTGATGTTTGATTTCGGGGATCGCTTTGATCCGGGTCATGAAATCGGACTGATTGGCAGGAGCCACCAGTTCGGTCGCGATATGTTCGCTGAGATTGATCTTGACATCGCGGGCGATTTTGGAAAAATTCTGATGGTTCAGGGCGGTAATAATGCCCAGTGCGATCAGCAGATAGAACAGGCTATTGAGTGCACCGCGCCAGTTGCCCAGCACCCCGGCCATTTTCTGTTCGTGCGGTGATTTTGCCGCCGTAGAATAACCAGCGCCGAGCCAGCTGGCCCGGTGCAGGATCGAAATCACCACCGTGAGGAAAACCAGCAGGAGGTTGAAATCCCGCAGGTTTTTGACATCGAAACTGTTCAGAAAACTTTCTCCCGCCACGCGGTCGTTCATCACCGGGATGATTTCCTGAGTCCAGCTGAATTTCCACAGGATGAACACCACGAATACCACCATCAGCGGGAAAAGCACCATGCCCTGGACCGAGTCTGCGATCAGCATGGAAAGAGTGCCGCCGCAGCAGATCAGGGAAATCGCCAGGATCAGGCAGATAATGATCACCAGCATGAAGGTCGGGATCGTGAAGCCGAACAACTCGATTTTATGAGGCAGGTCCAGGAAATAAATGAAGAACCGTGCCGCGATTGCCGGCATGATCATGTTCGCCAGCATTTCCGAGATCGAACGCAGGGCAGAAGCGAAAATACGGAACGGACGATTGTAGCGCATTTCCAGGAATTGTCCCAGACTCATGGCTCTCGTTTCCCGGAAACGGTATGTGCAATAGCCGTAAAGCCCCATCGCAATGGTCAGCGGGCCGATCATACTGTTCCAGAACGCAATGGCAAATCCGGTCTTGTAATGCACTTCCACGTATGCGATCAGGCCGGTGACCGCCAGCGCACCGGCTATATCGCCCATGCTGAGGACGTAACGTCCCGCACAGCGGCCCGCGGAAAGAAAATCCGCCACCCCGTGCACATATTTCCGCGAATACATTCCCAGCAGCATCACAAATGCCGTAGGAATAATGACGATAAGCCAATCGATCCAGCCCATCTTGTTCCTCCAGACTGTTTTGTCGTATGATTCATCGATAATCCCAATAATTTATCCCTTTGGATCGAGAATTCCTTTTTCAAACATCCACTCGATGTTTTCACGCAGTCCAGTTTCCAAGGGGATCCCGGGCTTCCATCCAAGTTCACGCTCTGCCTTGGTAATGTCCGAACACATGTGCTGACAGACGAAACGCAATCCGTAAACTCTGAGATTCGGAAAACGTTTCACCAATTCTTCCTGTGAAACATATTCCAGATTCGGCGCAGGCGTGTTCAGAACCTTTGCCAGAAGTCTCACATAATCTCTGAGCATAAGGCTCCAATCGCCGCCGATATTGTAAACCTGCCCGACAGATGCCTTTTTCTTTGCTGCAAGCAGGAATGCACGCCCAAGGTCCTTTACGTGGCCTGGCTGAAGCAATGCACGTCCGTATTCAGGCAGGGGTATTGTCTTCCCATCCCGAAGCATCTGAAAAAAGACGGGGTCACGTCCGCCCCAGCCATCAAGGGGGATATCGCCGGGGCCATAGACGTTACTCATGCGGAGAATGGTTGCCGGGAAGCGTTTTTCATGAAATGCGCGCATCAGAACTTGATCCTGGGCGATTTTATCATTGAAGACAATATCCTCGACGTTATCTCCTTCCGAGAGGGGCAGCCACTCCGGAGCGGGAATCCGCCTTGCATCTCCATAGACGCCGATCGAACCGGTATGGATGAAATGACCGATACCAGTGCCGAGAGTTTCGATGACGAATTCCAGATCGTCGGCTTTGAGAATTGTATCGATCACGATGTCCCAGGTCCGGGATTTTAGCGCTTTTGCGAATTCCGCGCGGTCGCTTTTGTCGCATTTGATCTGCGCGGTGATCCCGGCGTTCGGAGGACGGGTCCCGCGGTTCAGTTCATAGACCTTGAAAGAGCCATCCCCAATGAATGCTTCGGCAATGGACTTCCCGAGGAAGCGGTTGCCTCCAATGATGAGAACATTAATCATAACTACAAGCCTTTCTCTTTGCTTTATCTCAATCAGACATGAGTCTTCCGGTTTTCGTTTCACTCTCCCTGAATGGCGGATCTCATGTCCTCGGGAATGATCTCATCGATCTCCACAAAGCGGTTCTTTTCCGCCGCCGATTTCATAGCGGCGAAACCGAGCGCTTCCGCCGTGAATGCCTGTTCGACCGTCGTGAAGGGCGTCTTGGTTTTGCCGCACATCAGATCCAGAAAATGCCGTGCCACATAAGGTCCGCCATTATAGTGGATCTTGCTGAAATATTCGAAGGTCGTCGTCTCAATAGCACCTTTCCCGTCGAAAGGATAGAACTTGACTTCGCCCAGGTAGCGTTCCTCTTTGGACAAAGTGATATAAAGCGCACCTTTGTCGCCGATGATCTCATACAGACGGCTGTGTCCGGGCATACTGCAGAAATAGGTATGCGCGTATGTTCCGAAAATTCCATTGGAAAGACGGATCAGACAAGCCTCGTTGTCGGGAACATCCACTTCCTTTGCGAAGACGCACAGTTTATTCAAGGTCGTGATATCCTTGACTTTTCCGACTTCCGTCTTTCTGCCGAGGTTGGCATAGGGACATTCCACCGCATCCGGGCACTCGAGACAGGTCAGATCGTTGGGCTTATCCCCTCCGACCACATGCTGAGCGGAAATCATGGAAACGGAAAGCGGCTTCGCTCCGGTCAGATACAGCATCACATCCAGGTCGTGCGTTGCTTTTTCGATCATGTGTCCGCCGCCTCCGGCCTGCGTTCTGCGGAACGTATGGAACATGCTGATCCCGATCCTCTGGGAGAACTGAAATGAACAGATCCTGCCCAGTTTTCCCTGATCGATCAGTTCCCGCGCCTTGCGGATGATCGGGGCATGCCGCATGACATGGTCGACCAGGACCGGAGCCGGATATCTGCGGGCGAACCGGACGATCTCCGCGATTTTTTCCAGCGAAGTATCCAGCGGTTTTTCGACCATAACGGGAATCGCCGCATTTTCAAGTTTGAGCAGATTTTCCAGATGCGTAAAATTCGGAGATGAAATGATGATGCCGTCGGGACGGGCATGTTTGAGCAGATCTTCAACGGTGTCAAAACGCGGGATGTCCGGAATTTCGTTCCACTCGCAGCCCCGCTGATACATCATGTCATCAGGCTCCACAACACCGCATATCTCAATGCCGCCTTTGGTCGCTTCTCGGAATTCCAGACCGTGACGCTTTCCCATTTCTCCAAAACCGATGATTCCGATCTTCTTTGTCATTTGTTTCTCCCTTTCTCAGTTCAGCGTTTCCCGATACGCCGGTATAGTATGTTCTTTCAAATTGTTCAACTGATAGAGTTTCCAGTTCAAATGCCAGGTGCCGCCGACGTAATCCATGCTGGGTTCCCAGCCGAGACGCGAATCGGCATCCGTCAGCGGGATCGTTGCCTTCACGTTTGCCGTTTCCGCCTCGATCAGTTCCAGCATTTCATCCAGCAGCGCATTTGCACATTCCGGATCGTATTCGATCTCCAATCGTTTGTTCAGCAGCCACCAGCGTTTTACGTGGACCATCGTCCGGATCGCGTGTCCGCAGAACTCTCCGACCCCAACGATCTTTTCCGCCTGGACCCGCTTGGACTCCGGCACTTTGGCAAGCATCTTCCGCATGACCACCGTGCCCCGTTCCCAGATATCCAGAGCATGCGTCATGATCTTCACATCTTCCGCGATCCGCCGTCCGCAATGGGACATTCCGGGGATCTGTTCGGGCTGATAGAACGGATGGATCCAGCGGGCGCCCGAGGCCGATTGCGGCGTGGTGGGATACACCATTTTCTGTTCCGCATACGGATATAAAATCGGCTGAAAGATCAGCGGATAAGCAGGACCGACCCGCAAGGGACCCGCCTGATCGTCAAAACCGGGCGTGTAAGAGTCGATCGCTTCGCTCCAGAGCCGCCAGCCTTCCAACGCTTCCGGGGCCGCATCCGGACCGAAATCACGCTCGGCGATTTTCTCCAGCACCTTTTCCGGCTCCGCCCCGGGATCACGGAAATACCACCGGGCGCATTCATTGACTTCTGAGGGGAACCAGCCGAAATGATGCGAGTCCATGATGCCGGAAAGACCCCAGTCGTCATGCGCCGCTTTCATCGCGCGGAACCGTTTGAACCACTGATACGGCGTCGGGATATACGGCACCACGCCGAAATCCCAGGTGCGGCCTGCCGTATTGGTCATGGAATAAAGTTTCAGGCCGCGTCTCTTCGCCGCCTGTGCTTCGCTCCGGAAATAGAAGCCCGGTCCCGGAAATGTGATCGAATAGTCGGGCTGCACCATCCGGTGGTTCGGATATTTGTCAAACTGTTCGAACATCTCGAACGTGGCCTGCAGCGTTACATCCGGAGGGAGAGCATCGATCAGTTCCAGCCGGGCGTCCGCGGGCGCTTTGCCCCAGTTGTAGGTCCAGAACACGATGTCCGCTTCCGGCGCGTATTTCCGCACCGCTTTTTTCACCGCGTTCAGCCATTGCGGATAATCCCGGCACGGGAAAAAGCCCGGATACGGACGCGGATCGATCGTGACGGAAAAATCCTCGTCCGTTGACACCGCCCGGCTGCGGGTATCATCCCCCATATTGGCCGGACGCGGCTTTCCGTTCGTGCGCTCGTCCCGGCTGGGAAATACGCAGCTTTCACCGACGAGGATCAACCCTTTTGCTTTCGGACTCTGCCGGAAGACTTCGCCGTAATTCTTTTCGAAAAATGCTTCCGCGTCCGGTTCATCCGGATGCTTGAAACTAGGCAGATAACTGTAAAAATAGACCCCCAGACCGAATTTTTCGCAGCGGTCGATCAGGTCGTTGAAATCCATCGGGCCATGGGTGGTCCGGTCGGGCCCCTTCACAAACAGCAGCACAGAGTCGAATCCGGCGTGGGCGATCGCGTTCAGATGCGTGTCCGGGAACTGGTCAAGTCCCCAGCCCGAATGGATCATCCGGGGAGAAAAAAGCGGTTCGTGCCATTGTGAACCGCGTTCGAGGAACGGAGCCTCGCGCAGATTCATCCGGTCTTCCAGAAAGTAAACGCCCTGCGCGGCGCCCGCAGGACCGCTGCCGGTAATGCGGATCTGCTTTTCCGTGACGGAGATCTCGAAGGACCGGGGCTTTCGCCCGGTGTTCGGGGCTGTTTCCAGCACGATGCTCCGATCTCCTTCTGTTGTCCTGCGCAGCGGCAGATCGAGGTTCATGCTGACGCGGAAATAATCCTGCAGATCCGTCGCCGCATATTCGAGCAGCGGATCGGCATCATCCGGCAGGACGATGCACCACGATCCATCCACGCAAATTTCATTGTCCGCAGGCATCAAAGAGCGGTTCCGCCGATTCGGTTTATGCACTTCGTCAAGCTCATGACGGAAGGAGTAGGCCGGTTCTTTCATGGTCGTTTCAATTTTTCACTTGTTTACCGGAGAGTCTCCCTTTGCAGAGACTCCCTCTCGCTTATTTCATGGCGGCCAGCATGACCTTGCGGACACCCTCCGCCCAGCGGGTCAGCACGGCAGGCTCCGCCCTGAGAATATAGTGCAGAGTCGCCATCAAACGGTTGTACATGACATCTTCGCAAACCGAAGTATCTTTTTTGATGAACTGGTTTTCGGGGATATTCCAGACCGGGCTCTTATAAAGCGGGTGACCCCAGCCGGCCCCCAGCGGAGTACCTTCCGCCTTGAGGGCTTTGAAGATCCATGCCCGGTCGATCCCTTCCTTCAAATATTCCTTCTGCAGCAGGAAAGCCAGGAAATAATAATCGCGCTCATCATCCTCATACGAGGATCTCTGAAGCTGGATTAGGGGAATGTCTTTCAGAAGGTCGCAGAGGATTTTGATCGAGGCCCGGCGTTTTGACCGGCATTCAGCCTGATGCTGCAGCTGGTCGTAAATGATCGCCGCCTGGAATTCCGTGAAGCGGTACTGATGGCATTCGAGCCCGGTTTGAAGCGGATCTTTCGGATGGAGCTGGGAATTCCCGATGTGGCTGAGCCGGAACGCCAGGTCGGCCAGATGTTCGTCATTGGTGGTCAGGCAGCCGCCTTCGCCCGCGGTCATCAGCTTGGAAAGCTGGAAGGAAAAACTGCCGTATTCGCTGAGCGAACCCGTGCCTTTGCCATGCTGCTTGGCACCGTGCGCGTGGGCGCAGTCTTCGATCACATGGATCCCGTGCTTTTGGGCGATGGCGTTGATTTTGTCCATATCGGCGATGGCGGAGTAGAGATGCACGGGAATGACAGCTTTGGTCCGGGGCGTGATCGCCTCCTCGAATTTTGCCGGATCCATGCACAGCGTTTCGGGATCGATGTCCACGATCACCGGCTTGGCGCCTACGTAGATCGCGGCTTCGGCCGTGGCGATCCAGGTGACGCCCGGAACGATGACTTCATCGCCGGGGCCGATCCCCAGCGCCAGCAGTGCGCATTCGAGCGTGGTGGTGCCGTTGCACATCCAGACCGCATATTTCGCATCCTGGAACGCGGCGAATTCCTCCATCAGCAGTTTTTCATATTTGCCGCACAGACCCCATTTGCCGGAATGATAGACTTCCAGCAGTTTCTGATCGGTTTCCGGATAGGCCGGCGGCCAGGCCGGCATGAGTTTTGCCAGTTCGTCCGGCTGAAAAACCGGGGTTCCGCCATCAATGGCCAGTTTGTTCATAATGACTTCTCCATATTTACAAGGTTGTCTGCCAAAAATTCTGCGATATTGTCCTGATACTTGAAGTGATGCCTGACCGGATAGCCGTAGATCTCATAAAAACCGAACCGGCAGTTGTTGGAACAGGCCAGAGCACTTTGGATATCGGGATAACGTTTCATATTGGATTCCGAGGGGAAATACTGGCCGTGTCCATTGGCCACCGTCACGGCGAAACTGTATTTCGCCTGCGACCGTGCCATCAGCGCGGCGCCGTCCTCCACAAAATATTCGCCGGGAATGAACAGGAAAGAGATCTCTTTCCCGAACCGGATCACCTGCAGATCGTTCATGATCCGCAGATCGGCCCCGTGTTCCAGAGCCGTTGCCATCTCAATGAGCCGGTAAGAGTGCTGGACACTGATCGACTGAAATACCTCGGCGTCTTTGCACAGGCTTTCGGCGGATTGTTCAACCACCGGCATTTCACAGGCCTTGAGCGTGCCGCGGATGGTGAGGCAAGTGATCTTTTCCCCGCCTGCGGCCATACTTTTCTCCAGGTCGGCAAGGTATTGGGCGGCGATCACATCCGGTGCCGTGTCGTTTTTCAGTTCATTGCAGCTGGTATACGTGTTGACATCGCCGCAGGGACCGAGGAAGAAGAGCGGCATGGAAGCGAGCTTGCGTTCCTTAATCTTCCGGTTGGCCGCGCCCATCCAGTCGGCGGACACCAGTTTATGGAACGGCAGGTTCATCGCGATGCCGTGGATTCCGTGGCTGTGCAGCAGCAGTTTGCAGGAACCGTCCGGACGCAGGAACCGGATCCAGCGGATCGTTTCGTCCGTGGCGTTTTTCTCCGGTTCCACGCGATTATTGCCCAGTTTCCGGGTCAATGGCGCACGGCCCGCTTCCGCAAAGGAGATTTCCTCCGGATCCCGGAATGCTTCGGCCGCAGTCTTCAGGACCGTTTTCTTCCAGGTCTCCTGAAAACGCGGATCCGGTTCTCCGAATCCGATGCCGCAGGAGAGGCCCAGCGCCGGGCCGCTGTGCGTATGGGTGCCCGTAAAGGCGATGCATTCCGGCGCGATATGGTGTTCCTGCGAGATCGCCGCCCGCATTTCGGCGCAATACAGCTGATCCATCGTACACAAGTCGGAGGATATGATCATGGCACGGTTTTTGCCGTCGTCGAAAAATACGGCCCGGCAATAAAGCGGGTCATGCACCCCCAGATTCCGGCGGCCCTGAAACGCACCGTAGCCGCAGAGTTCTGCGAACAGCGGAACTTCCAGAACCGTTTCCGAACATCCGATCCTAAACATCGATCTCTCCACGTTATTGCTTACGACTTTTATTGCCGGTTCAGCAGATAGTCCCGGACTGCGCCGGCAGCTTCAGGCCATTTTTTTATCTCGCGATCACCTAAAAGAATGATTCCTTCGATCCAGCCTCTGGCCAGAAATTCACGGGCCTTCTCCAGCTCGTAAATCAGCATTTCCGGCAGATTTCCGGTATCGGAACACCCGTAATCGTGAATGAAAATCCCCAAAACGATCGGTTTTCCGGGGAAATTTCTGCGGCATGCTTCCAGATGCTCATCAATTTCGAGAATTGATTTTTTATACCAGAGCCAGAAATTGACCACATCAATATACGGCTGGATCAGCTGGAAATCCTTGCTTTTCAGCTCATGTTCATAGACTACGCCATATACCTTCAGCCTGGGGTTGTATTTTTTCACACCCCGGTAAATTTTTTCATACCGTTCCGGCAGGAGGATATGGCTGCTGCCGGTACCGTAGTCATCGCACATGGCTCCCTCTATATTCGGAAACTTCAGGGAAAGTTTGCTCAAACATTCGGCATTTTCCTCTTCGCTTCCGCACAATGCCCCCTCGGTACGGCAATTCGCATTGACCTGACAAAGCATTTTTTTGTATTTGCTGTGAAGGGACAGCATTTTTTCATTGGTCGGGCCATATACGTAAACGACATTTTCCGCATGGAAATAGTCGGCGCCCCGGATCAGGGTGTCATCCGCCATGGACCCTCCCCATTTTGAGGTAGGTCCGCCCCAAACCCAGACTTTGTCGGACGGGATCGGCGGCAGTCCGGCGGTCGCCGGTTTCGGAAGACGCATCAACCGTTCGTGGAGGATCGCATTGACTGCATCATCCTCTTTACGGATGTCATCAACCCAGGTAAGATTGTAAGGTCCCTGTGCCGGATCCTGTTCCACATAATCCGCCGGCCGTGGGGCACATGCCGCACCGTATCCGATCGTGCATTTTTTGGAAAGCTCGTGACGTTTCTGATCCAGTCTTTCCAAAGCGATCTCAAGGTCCAGATCTTTTTTTTCAGTAAACATATTCGCCTGTCCTTCCGATCATTTTTCCAGTGTGACCGGTGCAAAGGTCTCCGGGACTCCGAGAATGGAATCTTTCAGCCCGACGCCCCGGTCCGGATGTCTGGTGGCGACAAAATGGCGGAAACATGCGATTTTCATATTCCTGCTGAAAATATTCAGGGGAACGATGATCAGGGCATCCCAGGAATTTTCCTGCCAGGCAGCCTGATGTTTCCATTTCAGTTTTTTATAATCAAAATCGCCTTCCGCCATACCCCAGCTCCAATCTTTGGGATCGACCAGTAAACGTACATAACCGGGATACAGATTGTCGTCCGTCTGAACGAACAAACTGAATGCCTCCGTTTGACAATGGGGTTTCTTGACACTGAAAGCCTTGGCGATGTCCGGACGTTCCGCATGAAGCGCGGCATAGAGATTTTCCCCGTCATGAAGGAATTTGACGGTAGTCGGATATTTCTCCTTTTTGCCGGCAGGCGTATAGAGGCCCTTGATTTCAAGAGCATTCTTCCAGACCCCGGTCTGGAATCCCGGCTGGAACTCGACCTTTTCTCCTGCTTTCGGAATCTTGACCGGCCGGGCGGATTTTGACGTCAACCCGTCCTTGTTCACGAAATACTTTCTCATGCGTTCCAGCAGCCGGCGCGCTTTGGGATTTTCTATCAAACTCAAAGCTTTTTCATAATGTTTCATACAATCCGCATGAACACCCGACTTCTGATAATCCAGCCAAAGTTTGCGGGAATCATCCCTCCATACCGATGGGCGTGTCCCCGTGGCCCATGCTTTTTCCAATTCGTTGTAGAATGCCTCCACTTCGGGAGCCGCTTTCTTTCCGAAAACCCGTTCATAATATTCTCTGCGGACATCCTCCACTTTCCTGTAGGGATTCCACGCCGCCTGCATGCTGCTCCAGAAATAAGGGGCGCCGAGATCCCAGATCCGGTTCCCACGGGTCAGATAGAACGGATAGACTCCGGGCTGAGTGTCCTTCGCGGAATCTGTGATGAAATAGCTGCCCATTTTATTCAGCCCCCGATCATGTAGATATACCAGATCATTGAAAACCGTGCGGTCGATCGGACGGGGATATTCCTGATTTATGCCATAATATTCGTTCCAGACGAGCTGCTTGGACTGAGCCAGCCAGCCATTCAGATTTTTCAGCACCGCCTCATTGGTCTTTCCGGTGATCGGCTCACGGGCATTCCGGTAGATCGGGAAGAAGTGAATGATCACGTTATCCTCGATTTTGATTTTCGGTCCATACTCCGTGAAAAGATAGGCATAGCAGAGCAGCTGTTTATCCGGATATTTCTTTTTTACAAAGCGGGCAATTTCATTGTACCAGAGGAAAAATTGTGTGCAGCGCCAGGCTTTCCACTCCGGCGACCGGTTTTTCAGTTTGCGGCCATCCAGCAAAGTGCCGTCGGGAAGACGGATGGGAGCCATGCATTCGGGACAGGTGCAAAGATTGTAGTTATCTTCCGGCATGACCCGGAAAATGGAAGACTCCGGATGTTCCGAAATCACGCGGTCAAGACATTTTTTGAATTCCTCCGTCATTTCTTTATTCGTGTAGCACAGCTGAGTTCCCTCGTTTTTGGGGAAGAAAGACGGCGGGCGGCGAACCCCGTCCACCAGCGCGTAGTATTCCGGATGCGACTTGAAATATATGGATTCCTTGAGGAAGCCGTTGGTCAGGTTGTGGCCCCCGCCGTATTCCAGGATCGTTCCGTATTTCGGCACCTCGGTATAATGTCTTTCAATAAAATAGTTGGCTCCGTTGCGGATCAGCCATTGACCGTTTCTGACCTGATCCGCAGGGATTCCACTGTTAGCGTAGCATCTTCTCTGAACAAACACCGGGATATCATATCCGCTCCGGTCTTTGAAAGCGAGGTTTTTGTTCTTGCTGTAAAACGTGCCGACTTCCGCTTCCGGTCTTGCCCAGATGATGTCAGTGTTACGGTAAAGAATGTGGTAGACGCCATTCAGCAATCCCCGGGGACATGATGCCGTGATGCGGAATTCTTTTCCGGTATTCTTCACGGCATAGCCGTCATTGCCTGCCAGTTTGGGATCTTTCGAGTTCAGCGCCAGAACGATTTTGTTACGATTCGCCGGAGCAGATGCGGTTATCGGCAGTTCGGCACCGGTGATCTCCTTGACCCACAACTGCAGTTCTTCGGCAGCTTTCTTTGTCACGTGATCTGCATTGGCGGGGATCTCAATGGAACACTGCCCGACACCGCCGTTCACAACCGAAAAAGCCGACACCTTTTCTCCGCTGAATGCAGAAATGCAAAACAGAAGCAGCACCCCGATCATTGTTTTTTTCATATAGACCTCCATCATTTTTTTTCATAATAATTTCCATCCCGGATCACATCCCCGTGCAGGGGACACGGTAATTGCTGTGCGGTGAGCCGAAATATTGTTTATAGACAAGCCGCCTGTCGGTCTTGACTTCGACCGGGCCGACAGAACTGACATGACCGTCGACCCAGCCGACGATGGATTTCCCGCTGTGCCAGAAATAGAAATAGCTTTCGGCATATCCGGAGGCACAATTCTGCACATGCAGACGGGAGGGAGAAGCAACGGATGAAGGTTTGTAAAATCCGAGATTCTTATCCCGGATCCAGTCTTTTTTCCTATACGTCGAATCTGCATCCTGATCCAGATATTTGCAGATGGAATAGGTCGTAAATGAACTGTTCAGATTAAATTTTTCCAACCCATCCACAAAATCACACCGGAGAGGCTTCAGGGTCTTATTGTTGCTCCAGTTTCCATATTGCCATTTTGCAATACCTGCATTGGCGTACAGACCTACAAAATTGCCGTTTCCTGTTCCGGTGGGATACCAGTCGTTCCGTGTGGCATTGTACTGATTTCCAACCGCCCAGCCGTTGAAAGAATCCGCATAAAGCATGTGTGTGAGCATAAGCTGTTTCTGCTTGCTGGTGCAGGAGATGCCGCGGGCCGTGTTCCGGGCATTGTTCAACACCGGCAGCAGCATACCTGCCAGGATCGCGATGATCGCAATGACGACGAGCAGCTCGATCAGGGTAAAACTTCTTTTCTGTAACAGTGCATCTGGTCTCATTTCAAACCTCCTTGGTTTATTTTATTGTGAATGCCTTTTCCATAAGTTCCAGAATGATATTCCTGCATTTCTGACGGGGATCTTCTGTCAGCGGTATCTTTTCCATATAATCCCACAACTTTGAGTATGACAAAAATTCATTGGCATCATCGGAAAGACCTTTGAAATCCAGATGCTTCAATTTTCTGCCCGTGTAGGCGAGCTGATATCCGGCCATCAAAGCATCGAAACGGTCTTCATGTTCAAAATAAAAATTCATGAATTCCCGGTAAAATTCCGCGGAATAACGATAAGAAGCTTTTCCCCCGGTTGTCCGGATCATTTCAATATAACGGTACATCTCAGTCTGTTTCAGCCGGACCGGATCACTGATATATTTTTCAAGCGGGAAATCAGGATCGCGGAAGAAATAGGTTTTGGGATGCGGCGCCGTCATTATTTTTTCCATTTCATCCGGTTCATATTCGACCATTTCCCCGTTCAGCGCACGCGCAAGCAGTGAAAACATGGAAGCAAAACCGGAGTATCCGGGCTCGTATGCTTCATAACAGACTCCCTGCACCCCGAGTTTTCTGAAAATTTCCAGGTCCTTGAGATAAACCGACGGGTTATGCACAAAGGTGGTGAAAAGGCATTGCGCCATCACATTTTCATGAATATATACCTTGCCGGGAAAAGTCCGGGTCCATTCGGCAAGTCTCTTCAGCAAATAAGCATTCGTCGTGGACGCATCCGGATTTTTTTCCGTTGCGGCAATGTGGACACCTTGCGGAAAGTCCAAATCGAGTTCACTGTCCAAAGGATAAGCATAATGCCGGTTGAAATCATCAAACATGATGTTGGTCATTTTCTGAAAAGCCGTCTTCTTTTCCGGAATATTGTATCTTTTGACGTACAGATCGGTTTCGAATTCCATTTCCGGACGCACCTCGCGGACAGCATCGGCAAAAATATCTATGAACGGCTGCCATTTCTCATGATCCGGGAGCAAGCGGCATCTTTCGCACTGACAGAATTGTATGCCGTCCCCGGAACGCATATGAACATGTTCGATTTCTTCAGGCAGACTTTTGAGCCATTGCCTGGCACCATACCGGAAAGCCTCCAGACCTTCCGGTTCAAATGTGCATGGCTGGGTTTCACAGACAAGTTCCGGAGTCCACGGGCTGCCGTCCGGAGCTTTGGCAAACCACTGATTTTTCCAATCGACATAAGAAAAGAAAGTGCGGGGACCGAATGTCATCAGAACAGGTTTGATCCCGTTCCTGCGGCATTCCTCCATGATGATCCCCTTATAACGGTTCCAGCCATAGTCATAATGGATGATGACCGTATTCATTTGAAGAGTCTTCATCCTGCGCAGAAAATTCCGGAGCTGATCCGGGGAATGACGCAGCAGACTTTCGCACAGGTTGAAGCCTCTTATGGCAAACGGTATATTCGACATAAAATTCCTTTATGTTGCAAAGTTAAATCTTATATTCTGCAATAATATATTGCACGAAAAAAGAGATTTCAATTCTAACGTTGTTGTAAAAAATGCGAAAATGTTGCAGGGTTGACCCGGACATACTGCGGGATCATTGACGATCTCGTGCTGGATTTCAAAATTCGATGAAAGCTCAGGAGCGGAAATGCGATAGGACGATCAGATCAAGATATTTATAATGAGCATGTTACAAAAAATAAAACCATGATGATCTGATAGGAATCAATCAACAGCGTGAAAAAATCAGATTTTTTTATTTTTCCGCATGACACTTTGTTTTTCCGTCAAAGGCGCCATGGAGAGCGACGTGATTTCCTTGGGGGATGTCCCCGTATAATTCCGGAATACGCGGTAAAAATACGCAACCGAGGAAAAACCGGTCTTCTCGGCAATATCTTTCATGGAAAGTTTCTTCTGCAAAATTTTTTTGATCGCCTGCTGGATCCTGTAGGTCATCAGATACTCGGATGGTGTCACGCCGTATTCACTTTTCACTTTGCGGAACAGCGTTGCCCGGTGGATCCCCATCTGCTCGCAGATCTGATTGATATCCATATCGTGGTCTGCGTATTTTTCAGCAACGATCTGCATAAAAGCTTCCATCTCGTAAGACAGTTCTTTTCCGGTCCCCATGACCGAATGCGTCAGGATCTCAAAGGCATACGCTCCGGCAAGGTATTCATTCTGCAAAGTCGGGACCTGCAGCATATCGTATGTCATATCAAAAATATATGCCGGGCAAACCCCGGCGGCAACCGGTTCGCGGACCAGATGGAAACGGGCGATCAGATCCTGCAGATTATTGCCGTCTATTCCAAGGAAAAAATATTCCCATTCATTGGAAACCGGGGTCAGGTCATGAGTATCGCCGGGGAAATAGAAACACACTTCGCCCGGCTTCAAGATCCACTGTTTTCTGCCTAACCGGAAGCAGCCTTCGCCCTTGACACCCCAGAAAAGTTCCAGAAAAAACTTGCGCATCTTCAAAATGTGATGAGCTTCTTCTTTTTTGAAAATATAATGTCCGACACTCCGGACATGAACAGGAGAGAAGGTCCTGCCTGTTTTGAAGGGTCTGCGGATTGCTTTTATAAACATAAAAAGTCCTTATTTATCCGCCTGTCGGCATCCTGAATAACGATTTTCTGTATTTTCCCTGAAATCCCTGCCAACTCTTCAGATGCAGCTTTTGTTCTTTTCGAGCCTTGTTTCATCCAATTCTGTCAGAAGCGCCGAGGCGATTCCGGGCAAAGATTCCCTGCACGGAAATAATTTAGTATAGTTTATCTGTTTTTCAACTCCATATCGTGCGATTCTACCATATTTATTTTTCGCAACCGGCATCATCCCCTGCGGATCCAGGGAAAGCCGGCTTGGATGAATGCAAATGGGATGATCAAAATCGGATTATGGCTTTGGGCAGTGGCGTCGGATTCTGTTTTTTTAGAAAAAAAGTCCCGGTTTTTCCATTTTGGGGATAAATCCGTTTGTATTTGTCTTTTCCGGTTGTATATTGCTCAAAATACCGTTATGACAGTCATACGGAAAAACAAAAGGAGTTATTATGAAACAGTTCGTCTGCCCGATTTGCGGCTATGTCCACACTGGAGACACCGCCCCGGAAAAATGTCCGCAGTGCGGATGCGCCGGAAGCAAGTTCACCGAAAAGAAAGCCGATGCGATCAGCTATGCGACCGAACACCAGATCGGTATTGCGAAGGGTGTCGATGCGGAAGTCCTCGAAGGCTTGAAAGCCAACTTTGCCGGGGAATGCACGGAAGTCGGGATGTATCTGGCCATGAGCCGTCAGGCGGAACGTGAAGGGTATCCGGAAGTTGCCGAAGCCTACAAGCGTTATGCGTTTGAAGAAGCCGAACATGCCGCCAAATTCGCCGAACTGCTGGGCGAAGTGCTGGTCCCCTGCACGAAGACCAACCTCAAAATGCGTGCGGAAGCGGAAAACGGCGCCTGCGCCGGAAAGTTTGCCATCGCGAAACGTGCCAAGGAACTCGGTTATGACGCGATCCATGACACGGTTCATGAGATGGCCAAGGACGAAGCCCGGCATGGTCAGGGATTTGTCGGTCTGCTGAAACGTTATTTCGGCGAATAAGTCATTTCATCCCCGGATGGCAGCTCGTCTGTGTCCGGGGTTTTTTATTTCTGCATAACTGAAAAACGAACGCGGTTGCGACGCATTTTTTCAAGAATTTTATTTTTTTCTGCTTGACAAATAGAAAAAAAGCGGTAAATTACTGCTTACATCCATTTGGGGCAGTAGCTCAGTTGGCTAGAGCACCACGTTCGCATCGTGGGGGTCGTGAGTTCGAATCTCATCTGCTCCACCATTTACAAATTCTCCGGGATCCAGTCCTTTAAGGCCGAGGCCCGGATTTCTTTTCTAAATCGCCATTTTTTTTCGACTGATTTCTTGACAAAGGTCCACAGTATATGTATATTATGATGTTTTTGTGCAGTAAAAAAACAAATTGATATATTATGCAAGGTTACTCATATTCTGTTTTTTCTCTGGTCGCGATCGTTCTGCATCTGATCATCAACTTCGACCTGTTTACCGGTCGGGGGATGGCAGTTTCGCGCATCAAACACTACCGGGGATTCCTGTTCGGCACTCTCGCCTACTATGTCATCGACGGAGCATGGGGCATCCTTGCGGGCCTTGGCTGGACGTATTTGCTGTATGTCGATACCGTGTTATTCTTCCTCTCCATGGCCGTATTCATTTTCATGTGGGGCCGTTTTGTCATCGTGTATCTGGGTTTGAGCAAATGGATGGCGAGGAGCCTCATCTGGTCCGGGTATGCGCTCCTGGGCTTCAATGTTGTGATGCTTGCGGCCAATATCTTCAACCGCTGTTATTTCTATTTCGATGAGAAGGGCACTTATCTTTTAGGCGACAAACGTCATTGGTCTTTTGATCTCCTGGTCGCCTACACGATCCTGATGGCGGCTTTTGTGTTTGTGAATGCACTTCGCAGCCGGGATTTTGCCCGCAGGCGCTGCATGATGGTTTTCCTGTTCTGCGTTACGATCGCAGTGGCAATAGTCCTGCAGGTCGTCTGGCCGCTTACGCCGTTTACCGCGCTCGGCTGTCTTGTCTGCAACTGCTTCTTCCATGTCTTTGTCATCCAGGATGAACAGACTGCGAAGCAGATGGCTGAACTCGAGACCGCGCTTGAGCGGGCCCGTACTGCCGAGAAGGCCCGGAGCATGTTCTTCAGCATCGTGAGCCATGACATCCGCACACCGCTCAACGCGATCCTTGGATATTCCGAACTTCTTCAGGACGGGATCAAGAGCAAGGCCGAAAAGGAAGAAGCGCTCAAGTCCATCCGCGAAAGCGGCACTACGCTCCTGCAGCTGGTAAACGACGTACTTGACCTGGCGAAAATGGATTCAGGGAAGATGACGTTCCATCCGGAACCCGTCCGGCTGGCCCGTTTGACGGACGATGTGTTCGCCTCTTTCCGTTTGTCTGCATCGGTGAAGGGGATCAAGCTCATCAACCATACGGATGGTGTGCCGGAACTACTGCTGGATGAACACCGTTTCCGTCAGATCCTCTTCAATTTGATCGGAAATGCGGTCAAATTCACAGAGCGGGGTTCCGTGACCGTTGTCGCCGATTATTCCGATACGGATCTGGAAGTTTCAGTTTCCGATACCGGCTGCGGTATTCCATCCAACATGCTGACGCATATCCTTGACCCGTTCGTCCAGGTCCAGGACCCGAGCCATGCGGCCGACCGGGCCGGAGGGAGCGGACTGGGACTTTCCATCTGCAGAAGTCTGATCGAGGCGATGGGGGGCGAGATCCAGGTCAAGAGCCGGGTCGGGGCTGGATCGACGTTCAGTATCCGCATCCCGGGGATCGCGGTTTATGAGAGGAATACAAAATCGGCGGCCGTGCCGGAACCGGTTTCCGAATTGAAGGAACTTCCAAAACATGTCCTCGTTGTTGATGATTCCCCGGTCAACCGCGCTGTCCTGACCGCCTTCCTGAGGAAAGCGGGCGTTGCCTCGTTCGAACCTGCGTGCGACGGCCGGGAAGCTTTCGCAAAGCTTGATGCGGCGGAGAAGGCGGGCCATCCGTATGATTTTGTCATTTCCGATCTCTGGATGCCGAACATGAACGGTATGGAACTGATCGAAAAGCTTCGTGCCGATCCCCGATTTGCCCGCCTTCCGATATTTGCCCTGACGGCGGACACGGAATTCCGTCGCGATGCCCGGACCAAACTTTTCACCGGCAGTCTCTTCAAACCGCTGACCTATGGAAAACTCGTGGATATCCTTGCCGCGGCGGGCCGTAAATAAAGACCGGAGTTGTTTCATTGCAGTCCGGTTGAAACTTTCCCCTTTTTTTGGGTTGCAGACTGGAAAAATCAAAAAAAAGGGATATGTTACTGTTCCGGATGAGATTTATCAAACAAGCAGCATCCGGAAAGGGTTCAGCATGGTTCCAGAGAATGCAGAGGAACGGCAGCATCTGATGGAAGCGGACGAAATGGACGCTTTGATCCAGAAACTGGGAAAAATGATTTTCAGCGACAACCGGAATATTTCCCCCGATCAGCTGATCCTGATCGGTATACAGCGCGGCGGCGTCCCTCTGGCGGAACGCCTGGTCCGGGAGCTCAAAAAACTGACCGGGCTGGATTATCCCTGCGGCACCTTGGATATCGCGATGTACCGCGACGATATCGGAATGCGCAAGACCCTGCCGCGGATCTTTGAGACCAGAATCCCATTCGACATCAACGGAAAAACCGTGATCCTGGTGGACGATGTGCTGCAGTCCGGACGGAGCATCCGTGCCGCACTGGATGCAGTAACCTATTTCGGGCGGCCCGCGGTGGTCCGTCTGGCTGTGCTGCTGGACCGTGGAAGCCGCGAATTTCCGATCCAGGGTGACTACGTCGGGAAGAACATCTCCGTTCAGAAAGATCTCCGGATCCGGGTGAACTGGCAGGAGATCTCCGGGACCGGCGATTTTGTTTATTCCGCTTCAACTCCCAAGATAAAGGATTTTATATGAACAGCAACCCCTGGACCAAAAAAGATCTGCTGAGCCTGTATGACCTGACCGCGGACGAGATCACTTTCATTCTCGACACCGCCGCGGAATTCAAAAAGGTCAACTGCCGCAGGATCAAGAAAGTTCCCGCACTTCGGGGAAAGACCGTGGTGAATGTATTCTTCGAACCCAGCACGCGGACCCGCATCTCTTTTGAACTTGCGGAGCAGCGGCTCAGCGCGGACATCATCAACATGAGCGCGGACGTCAGCAGCCTCCGGAAAGGGGAATCCCTGCTGGACACCATCCGCAATATCGAAGCACTCCAGGCCGACCTGATCGTGATGCGGCATTCCGCCGCCGGAGCACCGAATTTCCTTGCGTCCCGCGTCAAATGCGGCATCGTGAACGCCGGGGACGGCGCACACAGCCATCCGACGCAGGCGCTGCTTGACATGTTCACCATCCGGGAGAAACTCGGACGGATCAAAGGATTGAACGTGTCGATCATCGGCGACATCCTTCACAGCCGGGTGGCGCGCAGCAACATGTGGGGTTTGCTGAAACTCGGGGCGAACGTCACGTTTGCCGGTCCGTCCACGCTGGTCCCGCGGGATTTCCAGAAGGCCGGAGTCCGGGTCTGCGACAACCTGAAAGACGCCCTGATCGGCGCCGATGTGGTGAATCTGCTCCGGATCCAGCATGAACGTCAGCGCAGCGGCTTCTTCCCCAGCACCGGCGAATATGCCAGGGTGTTCGGGCTCAACCGGGAAAGTCTGCAGTATATCAAACCCGATGCACTGATCATGCATCCGGGTCCGATCAACCGCGATGTGGAACTTTCCTCCGAACTGGCGGATGGACCGCAGTCGGTCATTCTTGAACAGGTAACCAACGGACTGGCCGTGCGGATGGCGGTTCTCTTTCTCGTGGCGGGGTGTCTGAAATGAAAAAAACGATCATTTTCCGGGGCGCGCGGGTCATTGATCCGGCACGCAATATCGATCAGGTGATGGATGTCGGCGTGGAAAACGGCGTGTTTGCCGATCCGGCCGGACTGAAAAACGCGGAGGTCGTGGATCTGGACGGCTATGTGCTGGCGCCGGGATTCATCGACATGCATGTGCATCTCCGCCAGCCGGGCAAGACCGGCGCGGAAACGATCCATTCCGGCACCATGGCTGCGGCCGCCGGCGGATTCACCGCCGTGGTCCCCATGCCCAATACCACTCCGTGCGCGGACAATCCCGGCACGATCGAGCTGATCCGCACCTATGCGCAGAAAGGCGGCGTGGTCAAGGTGCTTCCCTGCGGCGCAATGACCAAGAATCTGGAAGGCAAGGAAATGTCCGGGATCGGCGGGCTGAAGTCGGCCGGCGTGGTCGCTTTGTCCGATGACGGCAAATGCATTCAGAATCACGAACTCATGCGGCATGTGGTGGAATATTCCCGCACCTTCGGTCTGCCGATCCTCGACCATTGCGAAGACTCGGTCCTGGCCAGCGGCGGCGTCATGCATGAAGGCTACTGGTCGGTTTTTCTCGGGATGAAAGGCATGTCGTCCGCGGCCGAGGAACTCATGGTCGCGCGGGATGTGATCCTTGCCCGCATGGCTGACTGGAAAGTTCATATCCAGCATATCTCCTGCAAGGAAGCGATCGCCACGGTCCGCGCCGCCCGCAAGGCCGGGATCAAGGTCAGTGCGGAAGCCACTCCGCATCATATCGCGTTGACCGATGTGGAGATCAAACGCTTCGATTCCAACTACAAAATGAATCCGCCGCTCCGTTCCGAAGAGGACCGGCAGGCCCTGATCGAAGCGCTGCGAGACGGGACGGTAACGGTGATCGCCACCGATCATGCACCGCATACGGAAACCGACAAGACCGTGGAATTCGATTATGCCCCGTTCGGCATCGTGGGGCTGGAGACCGCGGTCAATGTCACCATGACGGAACTGTATCACAAAGGCATTCTGACTCTGCCGCAGCTGATCTCCAAATTCACGCAGGGGCCGGCCGAAGTGCTGGGCCTGCCGATGGGAACGCTGGAAACGGGCAGGGCGGCCGACATCACCATCCTCGCACCGGATGAAAAAGGTGTGGTGGATGCGTCCAAGTTCCGTTCCAAGTCGCGCAATACGCCGTTCAACGGCTATGAATACACGGGCTGTGCCGCCGCCACGATCGTGGACGGGAACTGTGTATTCAGCCGGATCCCCGCTATTCAGGCCAAGTGAAAAGACTGTAAATCAAAAAGGCCGCCGGATCATTTTCCGGCGGCCTTTTTGATTTGATGAATCGTCTTGCAGCCGATCAGGGATCGACCAGTGCGAACAGCATGGTGGTTGCCGAAGCAAGTTGGTTGTCCGCATAGAGACAGCCTTTTCCCTTACCGAATTTGGACTTGGTGTCGGGCATGTCGATCTCCAGCCGGAGCTGCTGACCGGGGAAGACCGGCTGGTGGAACTGGATATCGTCGATTCCCATGAAATAGGCCAGTTTCCCGCGGTTCTCTTCGCGGGAAAGCATATAGATCGCGCCGGTCTGGGCAGTCATTTCCGCCTGGATCGCGCCCATCAGCACACTGTAGCCGTCTTCGTAGGTGCGGAAAAGAGGTTCGCCCTGAGTGACATTTTTCACTCCGATCACATGGCTGCCCTGCAGTTTGCAGACATAATCGACCAGCATGAACGGGAAGCGGTGCGGGATCAGATTCTGGATGGCGGGCGCATCCATCACGCAGTTGATCCCCTTGTCATATTCGCCGAAGGGACGGATCGGAGTGGTGTCGGGCGTTTTGGGGCGGACCGCCACGGTCCCCTGCGCATTGCAGGCCACACCGCCGCCGTTCTTGACCACGGCCACGAAATCCGCGCTGTCTCCGTTGACTGCGGTCACATCCAGCTCGATGATCAGCCGGTCGCCGGGATTGTTCGGACGGCGGAATTTGACTTTGCGGATGGATTTCAGATAGAAATCCTGCTTCAGTTCCGGATCGAGTTTTTTGCGCAGCAGGACTTCCGCCAGCTGGCCGATCGCTTCGATCTGAAGCACGCCGGGGAAAATCGGGTGTCCGGGAAAATGTCCGAGGAAGGTGGCTTCGTTCATGGTGATGCATTTCTGTCCGATGGCGCGGGTCTCGCTTTCCAGCACCACCTTGTCCAGCAGGACCATGGTCGGCACGCACGGGATCATAGCCCTCAGTGCATTGGAATTCAACACAGTACTCATTTTTTAACTCCTTGCTCCTTATATTATTCCGTTGTTCATAAAAATCCTGTTGCCTGATCACATCCCTGCCGGCAGTTCTCCGGTGGCGGCCAGCATCTTCTTTACGGTCTCGACATTCGAGGGATGCCCCGGCCGCACGGCCACGATATGTGCATGGACCCGTTTGCCGGAAAGATACATGTCGCCGACCATATCCATCATTTTGTGGCGGACCAGTTCATTCGGGAACCGCAAGCCGCCGCTGCTGATGATAGCTCCGTTGTGAAGGATCACCGCATTGTCCAGACTGCCGCCTTTGGCGAGTCCGGCGGCAAAGAGCTGTGCCAGGTCGCTGTAGGCCGCAAAGGTGCGGCACGGGGCCAGTTCGCGTTCGAAGGAATCCGGGGTCACTTCCAGTGAAAGGAATTGGGTCCCCAGTGCGGTCCCGTCGAATTCAACCGTGCAGGAAATTTTGAATTTGTCGCTCGGCAGCACTACCATGGTGGTTCCGTTGTGTTCGTATGAAACGATTTTGTCGCAGGACCAGATCTTCGCCGGCTGGTCCAGCTGTTTCAGTCCGGCCTGTTTGATCATGTTGAAAAAGGGCAGGGCGCTGCCGTCACCGATCGGGGGCTCCGCACTGTCCATTTCCACAAACACATTGTCCACCTGAGCCGCGTGGAGTGAGGCCATCACGTGCTCCACCAGCACCACATACGCCTTGGAAAGCGAGGCAATGGTGGTGGCCCGCCGGGTATCGATCACGCAGGCCGCATGGGCCCGGACTGAAGGCGAACCTTTCATGTCGGTGCGGCGGAAGACGATCCCGGTATCGGCGGGCGCGGGTTTCATGGTCATGTGCACGCGCACTCCGGTATGCAGGGCAATGCCGCTGTAACTGACTTCTTCCGCGATGGTATTCTGCATCTCCATGGTTTTTTATCCTTATTCTTCAAATATTTTTTAAATTTTTATGTAATTTAACTCCATTTCGGGATGATTACCAGTCAAAGTTGCGTTATATTATCAACATTCAGCGTTTTTTTTTAGAAAAAAGGGTTTTTTCGGATGAAAAAGATAAAAATAGTGGTGGTGACCGGTCCGACTGCCAGCGGAAAGACCTCTTTTGCCGTCCGTCTGGCCGATGCTCTGCACGGGGAGATCATCAGCGTCGATTCCCGGCAGATCTACCGGGGCATGGATATCGGAAGCGGCAAGGATCTCGGCGAATACACGCTGGCGGACGGCCGCCGGATCCCGGTCCATCTGATCGATCTGGTCGAGCCGGACTATCCGTATAATCTGGCCGAATTCCTGCGGGACTGCCATGCGGCGATCGCATCCGTGAACGGGCGGGGAAATCTGCCGCTGCTGTGCGGCGGGACCGCGCTGTATCTGGATGCCGTTCTGCGTTCCTATACTTTGCAGGGCGGTGCGCCCGATCCGGAAAAACGCCGGGCCAAACGCGGACTGGATACCTCCGAATTGCGCAAACTGCTTTCCGAACGGGAACCGGATTCGGAGATCCTGCGCCGTGAACCGGAAAACCGTACCCGGATCATCCGCCGTCTCGAACAATTGGAGGAAAGTCCCGATCTTGATTTGCTCCAGTCCGCCAATGCTGCGCATCCGGAGTATGAATTTCTGGTCCTTGGAGCCCTCCGTTCCCGGTCGGAACTGCATGAACGGATCGAAAAAAGGCTTTCCGAACGGCTGGAAAACGGTATGCTGGACGAAGCGGTCCACCTTCATGAACAGGGCATTTCATGGGAACGGCTGGAATTTTTCGGTCTGGAATATCGTTACATGGCCCTGCATCTGCAGGGAAAACTGACTTTTCAGGAAATGCGCGACCAGCTGCTGATCAAGATCCGCCAGTTTGCCAAACGACAGGATTCCTGGTTCCGGAACATGGAACGCAACGGCATTCCGATCTACTGGTTCCGGAGTGAGGATTTCGGATCCGCTTTGAACCTGACCGCACAATTCCTGGCCGGACAGCCGCTCCCCGAACCGCAGTTCAAATTGAGCGAAACTTTTTACGGGCGGCATGATCCTTCCGTCCGGTGATGAAAGGGATCAGTGCGGCATTTCTCCCGGATCGGGCCAGTCGCGATTCTTGAAATCGACCGCGCTGTAGAAGTCGGACATCACATTGGGCGAATTGAAGACGTTGCGGGTAATCGCGATCGCATAATGCCGTTTCTGGTCCAGCAGCGCTTCCGAGCCGCCGATGCCGCCGTGCCCGAAGATCTGGGTCACATTGTCCGCCGGACCGCTCAGAACATAGCCCAGCCCGAAAAGTTCCCAGCGGCCTTTCACCAGCGGGATCGGATCATCGGCGTCGCGCCATTTCGTGGAGACCGCATTCTCCAGCGTTTCCCTGCTCAGCAGTGTTCCCTGGTCCAGCGCGGCGTAATGCCGGGCAAGTGATAACGCATTGCTCATGGCGCACGATGCCGGATTGCAGCAGGTCCGGAATCGCGGATCGTTCATCTTGTCCACATGTTTCTGACTGTAACTTTTCCCCTTTTTGTCCGTGACCAGAAAAGCCGCATTGTTTTCGTCCGCCGCGATCCCGTAGAAGAAACGGTCCATCCCCGCGGGCGTGCCGACATATTCCCGGAAAATGTTGAAATAATCCTTGCGTCCGAGCGCATGGCAGGCGATGCCGCCGGTCAGCCAGCCATAAGTGCCCGGATGATATTTCTGCTTCTTTCCGTATTCAGGGCCGGGCGTCTGTTTTGCCATTTTCGCGGTCATGAAATCGAAATCGGTCAACTCTTCCGGAACGTCCGTGGGCATCTCATATAATCCGGCGCGGTAACTCAGCACGTGCCATACGCGCATGTCCTCCTTGCCATTACAGCCGAATTCCGGCCAGATGTCCGCAATGCGGGTGTCATACGAAAGTTTGCCCGCTTCGACCAGACGGTGCAGCACCGTGGAACTCGGGGCTTTTCCGGTCGAATAGACCGGAAAAACCGTATTTTCATCCACCTTCCGGGTTTTGGTCCAGTCGGTCCAGCCTGCGTAAGCATTGACCGCCAGTTCCCCGTCGATATAAAGTGCAGCCTGGCATCCGCATTCCGTTCCGGCTTCCACGGCGCGGTCCAATACTTCCTGAACTTTTTTCTGATAATCCATGATAAACGTTCCTTCCTGTCTGTATCGGTTGATGTTTTGGTTTTGAACAAGACGATTCAAGAGTCGGCTTTCCGGCAATAGCGGATCCGCAGGGCCAGTATCAGCCCCGGCAGGGCGCCGCCCAGATGCGCCAGATACGCAGTCCCTCCGCCGGATGTACGATGCGTCAGCCCCGCCATGATCCCCTGCCAGAACAGCCAGATCAGAAACGCCGCCCATGCAGGGACCGAAAACCAGTTCCAGCCGGATTTCCAGAGAAATATATTTCGCCACAGCATGAAAGACAACCTCACTTTCGGAAAACAGACCGCATAGCAGGCGATGATCCCGGAGATGAAGCCGCTGGCCCCAACGCATGGGATCGCTGACCGGGAGTCCAGCAGGGAATGAAACCCGAGCGCACTCAAACCGGAAAACAGGACCAGCAGCAGATAGTCGATTTTTCCGGTTTCCCCTTCCACATTGTCCCCGAAAATCAGCAGAAAATACAGATTCCCGATCAGGTGCACCACTCCGCCGTGAAGAAACATGGACGAGAGAAAGGTCAGTCCGCCTTTTCTGTCCCACTGGTCCGGGATGAACCCCCATTCCCGGACCGCTACGCCCAGGTCTCTGCAGGTCAGCAGAAAGACTGCCAGACACAGCAGCGCCAATCCCCAGGTGATCCACGGTGTCCTTTTCACTTCCGGCGCATCCAGTTCGACCGGCATCCCCAGCAGTCCGGCCAGATATTGCCAGCCTTCCTCCGGGGAATGGACACTTTTTCCGTCCTGCCGGTATATTCCCGCGATCCGTTCCTCTTCCTTATGGATCTGCATGAGCGCCAGTTTTTCCCTGGCCTCCAATGGAAGTTCTTCCTTCGGCTGCGGCAGGGGAATCCGTTCCAGCTCCGCCGGATCGAACCAGATGAACTGACAGTTCTGACAGACATCCAGTTCCAGTCCGATACCGTTCAGCGGCAGAGTCACCCGGCGCATGGGATGCGGACAGTTTCCGCATTCCGGACCCGGTACCGAATACCCGTAACATGCGGTTTTCCACAGCAGATTCACAAACGGCTTGTCGGCGGAAAGATTCCTCAGTCCGGAAATGGTCATCAGGTGGCCTCCGCATTCCGGACAGCGGTAACAGACAAATCCGTGATAAAATTCTTTTTGCAGTTCCTGCTGGCAGTGCGGACAGTTCATCGGGGGATTTCCATTTGTTTTTTCAGTTATTTTTGCAGCAGTTTTTCATAAATGATCCGGTCGCGGCTGCTGAAACAGCAGAAGATCACTTCCCGCGGGAGATCCCCTTTCCATTCCCGCACGGTTTTGAGCGCGATCTTTGCCGCCTCTTCCGCCGGGAAATGATATACTCCGGTCGAGATGCACGGGAAAGCGATCACCGCACATTGTTTTTCCGTTGCGCGGGCAAGGGCATTGCAGTAGCAGTCCGCCAGTTTTTCCGCCTCGCGATGCGTTCCGCCGTGCCAGACCGGACCCGGCGTATGGATGACATATCTGCAAGGGAGATCATACGCTCCCGTGATGACCGCTTCCCCGGTTTTGCAGCCGCCGAATTTGCGGCATTCTTCCAGCAGACCGGGGCCTGCCGCGCGGTGAATGGCGCCGTCCACACCTCCGCCGCCGAGCAATGTGCAGTTGGCCGCATTCACGATCGCGTCACAGTCCAGTTCGGTTATGTCGCCGGTGATGACAGTGATTTTCATACATGACTCCTATTTCATGATATTTTATATATTTTTTCTTTTCGAGCCGTTACCGCCAGGTTATGAAAATAGGTTAAACTACGTATTCCTCTTTTTACAACGCATTTGATGCATGCGTTCAGCAAAACCGCCGCTTTTTAGAAATGTTTTAGCCTTGCTGTCAATTTGCCGTTGGAGGAAATAAATAGCGGTTGCGATCAGTAGCAGCGTAGCATTAGCCACCAATACTGATTTGTACAGAATATTACGGATATTTACAGATGGATGAGTGCACTCCGCCCAACGGATAAAAGCCTTGAATCCGATGCGATCTGCGATGCGGCGGGCTACAAATTCCTGGTACAATGCCGAATCTCTGTCCCAGATCGGAGCATTGTGCAAACACAGGTAATCCTGATAATCTAATTGGAGTTCGACCAGAGAGGCGCGGGCGACATTGTACAGATTCAATTCCAGTTTTGTCGATGTCGCGGCATCGACCGATCCCTCGGCAATATTCTGTACTCCGGAACGGGCTGCCTGAACCATCTGATCTCGCGTCCGGGAATCGGCTGGAATATACAGATCGGCAAAATGAAAAGTGATATCGTAGATCAGCCGAGCCAGTTGAAAGGATTTCAACTTTCGATATCCTCCTGATGGCAGTAACAGTTTTCCGTTTTTATCTGTATCCATCCGTAAATATCCGTTTTCCGGTCACCGTTTCTCCGGCAGTACTGCCTGCCAGTAATGATCGAGGTGTATTGTCATAATGGAATGTTCTTCTTGAGTTCGAACATGTTGAAGTTACTATGGCCCAATTTGAATTTTCATTTACCGGGCTCCTTGGTTACTCTTCCTGCAATATAGCACAGAAAGACATATAAATCAAATGGAACACGCCCTGATTATACTGCCTTCCCCTGATATTTTTCAGCCTTTTCTCATTTCGGGATCAGCAGGAAATCTTTGAGCATCCGGTCGGGCATGTAGGATTGTTTTGCCTGACGCAGACCGGGAATGTCCAGATCCTGTTCCCGGTTGATGTATTCGCATTTCCCTGTCAGATATTTTGCAGTCTGCTGATTGATCACCTGCGCCGCACCCTTGCAGTCGGAACGAGCTTTTTCGAAATGCACGGTCCATGAATTCGAATTGATCGGACTGAAAATTGCAAACGCTTCGATATTTCCGCCCGCAGTCAGGATCAGACCGTGCAGACCGAGTTCGTCATAATTGCCCAGAGCCGCCGCGAGCGCTTTCTGCTCGTTTTCGATGCTTCTCATGCCGGAATGCTCGCGCCGCCATTGGTCGTTGAGCGACAGGACGGTGTCAAAATCAGCCGAAGTGATCTCCCTGATCTCATACGGCGAATAAAGGCGCTCGAACTGGGAGATCAGATTGCGTTTCTTGGAAAGTTTCGAGCCGTGCAGCCCGGCCAGCGTTTCGGTCTTGTAAATGTATTCGTCGTTGCCGTCGTCCATCGGCTGGATCGTGTAAAACTGATCCAGGCCGGGCAGCAGGACCGCATTCTGCGGAACGTGCGCGATCTTTCCCGAATAGTGTGCCGCTTTCATCCCCTCGGAGACCGCATGCAGGTCGGCGGCCGATGGGAGCGTGCTCCCGCAGGGAAACAGCAGTTCGTCGATATTGGACATATGGAAATACATCTGTCCGCGGAAAACTCCGCAGCGGGTCCGGAACGCTTCCTCCCACATCCGCAGATTGGCATAAGCATATTCGCAGCTGGGGAAATCCGCTTCGCGCAAGGCTTCCCGCATCGGTCCCGGACTGCATTCCTGCACCGGCTTCATCATTCCTTCGTAACAGAAGATTTCCATATTATCCCCCCTTAAGACTGGAAACGGTATGGCGTATAGCCGATCATTTCTCCGGCGTCCGTATGACGGTAAAATGTTTCCGTGCCGGGTGCACCGATGCAGAGGATCCAGTCGATCCCGCGCTGTTTCAGATAAGCGGCCAGACGATGCAGTATCTCCCGGCCGATCCCCTGTTTGCGGTATTCCTTGCTTACTACCAGATCCAGCAGATACGCATCGCTGACCCCGTCGGAAAAAGCCCGCATGAATCCGATCAGTTTGCCACGGTGAAACGCAGCGGAGACCGCGAAAGTTCCTTTGAGCATGACGGAAACCTCCTCCGCGTCCGGATGATCCATCCATCCGGCTTCCACGTAAAGCGCCGCCGCTTCCGCGGGAGAAATCTCCGCGGGCACCTGATATTCGACCGGACCGGACTCGGGCGATTTCATCGGTTTACCGCATGCGTTCGACCACAGCCTGCGCAAAACCGGAGCAGGAGAGTTCATGCGCTCCGTCCATCAGACGCGCGAAGTCGTAAGTCACCTGTTTGTCGGCGATGGCGTTTTCGATCCCGCGCGTGACCAGATCGGCGGCTTCGTTCCAGCCGATGAAACGCAGCAGCATTTCCCCGGAGAGAGCCAGCGACGAGGGATTGACTTTGTCCATGCCCGCGTATTTCGGCGCGGTCCCGTGCGTGGCTTCGAATACCGCCATGCCGGTCATGTAGTTGATGTTGGCGCCCGGAGCGATCCCGATCCCGCCCACGCAGGCCGCCAGCGCATCGGACACATAATCGCCGTTCAGGTTCATCGTCGCGATCACGTCGTATTCCGCCGGCCGGGTCAGGATCTGCTGCAGGAACGCGTCGCAGATGCAGTCCTTTATCAGGATCTTTCCTGCCGGGACTTTCCCGTCGGGACAATCCGCCCAGGCGATCACCTGATCGGCGAATTCGCGTTTGGCGAGCGCATAGCCCCATTCCTTGAAACCGCCTTCGGTGAATTTCATGATGTTGCCCTTGTGGACCAGCGTGACGCTCTTGCGGTGATTGTCGATCGCATATCTGATCGCGGCACGGATCAGGCGTTCGCTGCCTTCCTTCGAGACCGGCTTGATGCCGATCGCGCTGGTTTCCGGGAAACGGATCTTGGCAACTTTCATTTCCTTCTGCAGGAAATCAATGACTTTGCGGACTTCCGGCGTGCCGGATGCCCATTCGATCCCGGCATAAATATCTTCGGTGTTCTCGCGGAAGACCACCATGTCGGTGAGTTCCGGATTCTTGACGGGCGAGGGGACTCCGGTGAAGTGACGCACGGGACGCAGACACACATACAGGTCGAGGTTCTGGCGAAGTGCCACGTTCAGGGAGCGGATGCCTTTGCCGACCGGAGTGGTCAGCGGGCCCTTGATGGCAATGCGGTGTTCGCGGATCGCGTCGATGGTTTCTTCCGGCAGCCAGGTGCCTTCGCCGTAGATCCGGTTCGCCTTTTCTCCGGCGAAAACTTCCATCCAGGCGATTTTCCGTTTGCCTCCGTATGCTTTTTCCACGGCGGCGTTCCAGATTTTCATGGAAGCGGCGGTGATGTCCGGGCCGGTGCCGTCGCCTTCGATATAAGTGATGATCGGATGATCGGGAACGTTCAGGACTCCTTCGGAACGGAGTGTTATCTTTTCGCCCGCGGGAATTTTGATTTTGCTGTAAGACATGATATGCTTCTCCTCGTTTGGTCTGCCGTTTTCAAATTCTGAAATATACATCGTCTCGTGCGGATTTGCAATGCTCCGAAGGAAAATTTTTCCGCTCCGCAGCACTATCCCGCCGCGGAAATGAAGAAGACGTCAACGCAATTCGTTCATGCTGAGCGGCGTGAAACTTTTTTTCATTTTCAGGCGCAGCGCCGGATCGACGGAATAAAATTTCCAGCGGTTGAACCCGAAATCATGCGGACAATAATTTTCCATCCAGCAATGGGTCAGCATGTAGGAGACCGGCTGGGTTTCGAAGATCCATGGACACAGTTCGGTGATCTTGCGGGTCATCTGTTTATATTTTTTCGTCCGTTGCGGCGAAGGCTCCATGGCGCGGATCTCCTCATACATGCGGTCGAATTCCCGGTCGCGGAAGAAGACGCGGTTGCAGCTTTCCGCATTCGGCCCGTAAAACAGCTGAAAGAAATTTTCCGCATCGGGATAATCACCGGTCCAGGAGAGCCGGAACAACTGAGCCTGTCCGTTGGCCAGTTTCTGGAAAAACCGGGAGCGGTTGTTGAATTCCGGTTTGAGTTCGATCCCGATCCTGCGCAGGTCGGCGGCCAGCAGTTCGGCGGTCTGCCGGTAGAAGGTGTCGCTGCCGGCCTGGTCGAAGGTCAGAGTCAGCGGCTTGCCGGTGGCGGGATCGATCCCGTCGGGGAATCCGGCTTTCTTCATCAGTTTTCTGGCGCGGGCCAGGTCCATGACTCCGTATTTTCCCCGGAAATCCGGTTCGTATCCATCGGTCCCCGGAGGGAGCGGACCATATACGGGCTGAAGCCGTCCGTTGAAGATCTCCGCACGCAGATCCTTGTCGAATGCCAGCGAGATCGCCTGACGGAGCGCGAGGTTTTTTCTCAGCAGCGGATCGGCACAGTGGAATCCGATGTAGTTGATCTGGAATTCCGGCGCGGCATAAAGCCGGATCTTCCGTTTCCGCAGGGCAGGGGAGAGCTGTTTGTCCTTGTTGACCACCGCGTCGAAATTTTCGCCGTCCAGGGCGCAGTAATCGAGTTCGCCCTGCAGGAACATCAGCCAGGCGGCCAGCGGCTGTTTCACCAGATAGCAGTCCATCCCGTCGAGCAGCGGCAGTTTCCGTTTCCGGTCTTCCGGCCGTTCGGCTTCGGTAAAATATTCTTCCCGGAATTCGTCATACCGTTTCAGCCGGATGATATAATCTTTGGACCACTCCGTGAGGATGAACGGGCCGCTGCCCGCCGGGTGGTCGGCAAATTCGGACCCGTAGTATTGCACCGCGCGTCTGGACACGGCGGAAAAATACGGCATGGCCAGCGCGTAAAGGAAACGCGGATCGGGCCGGTTCAATTCGATTTCAAAGGTATGGTCGTCGATCTTCCGCAGTCCGGCACAACCCCGTTCATAAACGGAAAAATCGTCTTTGGATGCTTGGGCCGCCTGTTCCCGGAACTGTTCGATCCCCTTGATCCGGCCGCGGACCAGCCAGTAGCCGGTGGAACGGACCCTCGGATCGGCCAGCCGCAGGATGGAAAAGATCAGGTCGCCGGCAGTGACTTTCCGGGAATTCCGGTCCGGGAAACAGGGCGCTTGCTGGAAGAGCAGGTCTTTCCGGAGTGTACAGCGGTAGGTTTTCCGGTCGGCGGAAAGTTCCGGCATGGCGCTCAGCATGGAAGGCTTCAGTTCATACGGCCGCCGGGTGTAGGAATACTGGAGCGGCGTGTCGTAGAATGCCGCGGTCATATACTGACTGGTGGTATCGGCGGCCAGCGCGGGGTCCAGCGTGGCGATCTTTTTGCCGGGGGAGATCCGCAGGATCCGTTTTCCGGCTGTCTCCGGTGCCGGGCCGCAGGCCGCGGATCCGAGCAGAACAGCCAGCAGGACGGGGATGAGAGCGACTGGACGCATCATTTTTTACCGGCCAGCAGCCGCTGGATCTCGGCGACGATGTCGGGCACTTCGGACATTCTGCCGATATCCTGATCGCCGCAGGCAAGGCGGCCTTTTTCCGGGCCGATGAAATGAACGCCGCGGCGCCGGAGGATCTTGCAGTTTTCCTGGACCGCCGGCGCTTTCCACATCCGGCAGTTCATCGCGGGCGCCAGCAGCATGATGCCGGAAAAAGCCAGCGCGGTGGTGGTCAGCGCATCGTCCGCGATCCCGTGGGTGTATTTCCCGATGAAATTGGCGGTGCAGGGGGCGATCACGCACAGGTCGGCCGATTCGGAAAGTTCGATATGTTCCGGTTTCCATTCCGGCACATCCCACAGGCTGCAGATCACCGGATTGCGCGAGAGGGTCAGAAAACAGCGCTGTGTGATCAGCTGCTGGGCGCTCGCGGTCATGATGACATGCACATCGAAACCCGCGGCGGTCAACTTGCTGCACAGGTCCGCGCTTTTATATGCGGCGATCCCGCCGGTTACTCCGAGAATGATTTTCTTCTTTTTTTCAGGCTTCATGGAACGGTGCCTCCTTGTATCTTGAACTCTTGTTTCGCAATGAATGGATGAGCCGGGAGAATTCCTGCTGCGCTTCGGCCAGACCGCCGTTGACGATCACATATTTGTATTCCCGCCAGAAGGTCATTTCCCGTTTGGAATTCTCCAGCCGTTTCCGGATGGATTCCTCCGCGTCGGTGCCGCGTCCGCGGAGCCTCCGTTCGAGTTCGGCATAACTCGGCGGCGCGATGAAAAGCGATTCCATGCGGGCCCCGAACACCGGATCGGCCGCAAAGCGTTTTTTGATGGCAAGCGCGCCCTGGACGTCAATATCCAGCAGTACGTCGATCCCGCGTTCCGTCCGGTCGAACACTTCCGATTTCAGGGTGCCGTAAAAGTTTCCGTGAACTTCGGCATATTCCAGAAAATGGTCCTGCCGGATATGCTCCTCGAATTGTCCGCGGGTAAGGAAATGGTATTCGACGCCGTCGCGTTCTTCTCCCCGCGGGGCTCTGGTGGTGCAGGAAACCGAAAATTCCAGCCCGGTGAACTCCCGGAACATGGCATTGCACAGTGTGGATTTTCCCGACCCGCTCGGTCCGGAAACGATCAGGATCATACCGTATCTTTCAGCGGCCATCAGCAGCCTCCTTTCTTGAAAATGCGTGCCAGGTTGCGCGCGGTGAAGGCAAGATCGCGCCGTCCGGCTTTGATCGCTTCGGCAAGGTTCGCATGGGCCCCGGTGGAGGTGCTGAACGCATAGTCGAACGTGCGGCTGAATTGCGCCGGGTCGCCTTTGAGCGCGCCGGAAAGCAGGAGGACCGGGACCCCGTGCGCATGGGCCGCGGCCGCGACTTCCCCGCAGAGTTTTCCGGCATCGGTCTGGCTGTCTGTGCATCCTTCTCCGGTGATGAGCAGATCGGCGCCCGCCAGCTGTTTTTCCAGACCGGACGCCTGGATGACGAGCCGGGCGCCGGAAGTCAGTTCGGCCCGGCAGAAAGCCCTCAGTCCGGCTCCGAGCCCGCCCGCTGCTCCGTCACCGGGGTTGTCCGTGGAGTCGAGCAGAGCTTGTTTTTTCCATATCTTCGCCAATTGTGCCAACGCCTGTTCGAGTTTCGGCGCCATCTCCGGCGTGACCCCCTTCTGGGGTCCGTAAACCGCCACCGTGCCTTGCGGGCCGAGCAGCGGATTGGTAACATCGCATGCGACCTGGATCCTGGTTTTGAACAGCCTCTGATCGACATGGGAGACATCGATTTCCTCCAGGCGGATCAGATGCTCCGGTCCGGGCGGAAGTTCATGGCCCGAGGCATCGAGAAAACGGTATCCGAGGGCGCGGGCCATGCCGGTCCCGCCGTCCGTGGTGGCGCTGCCGCCGATCCCGATGATGACCGTTTCCGCGCCGCCGTCCAGGGCTGCCCGGATCAGTTCGCCGGTGCCGAAGGTGTCGGCCCGGAGCGGATCTCGCTCTTCCTCTTTCAACAGGGCCAGGCCGCTGGCCGAGGCCATTTCCAGAACGGCGGACCGACCCGAATCAAAAGTCCCCAGCACGGCCCGGACCGGGCGTCCAAGCGGTCCGCTGGCCGGAACGGAACGCAGTTCGCCGTGATGCGCGGCGGTCAGTGCTTCGGCGGTACCGTCGCCGCCGTCCGCCAGCGGAATGCAGATGATCTCCGCATCCGGCATTTCAGCCAGAAATTCGTTCCGGATGACCGAACACAGTTCCGGACTGGTCATATTGCCTTTGTATTTGTCGGGTGCGATAATGATTTTCATGGTGGTCACCAGGCTTTGGTAAGGATTCCGGAAATGATC
>Ga0256405_10002596_pt1 | contig 40619 bp, 29 predicted proteins | sample RumenRJG_02DNA_FD_189096 | JGI IMG/M metagenome (GOLD analysis project Ga0256405, IMG submission 189096) | Bovine rumen microbial communities from Lethbridge, Alberta, Canada - RJG_02 | ecosystem: Host-associated > Mammals > Digestive system > Stomach > Rumen | place: Canada: Alberta... | reverse complement strand
AATTCTGCCTATTCTTCGATGAAATTGCAGTCCCTCATCCAACGTTCGGAAAAAATTCCTGCTTCGTTAAATTACAAACTGATTAATTTCTCTTTACCTCTGTTATCTCTCTCAATATTGTCAAAGAACTGTCCGTTTTCATTCAAACGGGCTGCAAAGATACTTACTTTTTTTATTCCGGCAAATTTTTTTCGGTTTTTTTCAATCTTTTTTTCTTATATTTGAAATCCAAACCCCAATCCAGATGGATAAAAAGCACATTTCCCTCCCTGAGAATGCCCAGCGGGAACTCCACCCGGGAGAACGCTATCAGCCTCTCCTTGAGCCGGATAAGAAGTATGCCGAAGTTACTCCGTACTCCGTGACTGTGGGCCTGTTGATGGTCATACTTTTCTCTGCAGCAGCCGCTTATCTCGGTCTGAAGGTCGGACAGGTCTTCGAAGCTGCCATCCCCATCGCCATCATCGCCGTCGGCCTGACCAGCGCCCTCGGCAAAAAAGACAGCCTCAGCCAGAACGTGATCATCCAATCCATCGGCGGATGTTCCGGAGCCGTTGTCGCAGGAGCGATTTTCACCCTCCCTGCCATATATATATTAGGTGTAGAAGTGAATTTCTGGCAGATGTTCCTGTCGTCGCTGCTCGGCGGAATCCTCGGTATCCTCTTCCTCATCCCGTTCCGGAAATACTTCGTGAGCGAGATGCATGGCAAATACCCGTTCCCTGAAGCAACGGCGACCACCCATGTCCTCGTTGGCGGAGAAAGCGGCGGAGCAGGAGCCAAGACCCTCGTTATCAGCGGACTCATCGGCGGACTCTATGACTTTGTCATCGCCACCTTCGGCGCATGGAGCGAGACCGTCACGACAACCGTCTGCCACCTGGGCCAGACCCTGGCGGACAAGGCCAAACTGGTCCTCAAACTCAACACCGGCGCTGCCGTCCTCGGCCTCGGATACATTATCGGACTGAAATATGCCTTCATCATCTGCTGCGGCAGTTTCCTTGTCTGGCTGGTCATCATCCCGCTCATGAACGTCCTTTGGGGCGGGCAAGTCATTGACCTGATGCATACGGGTATCACCTCCACCATCGGGCAGATGGCTCCGGAACAGATCTTCAAGGAATACGCCCGCCATATCGGCATCGGCGGTATCGCCACGGCCGGCATTATCGGCATCATCAAATCCTTCGGCGTCATCAAATCAGCCGTCGGACTCGCCGTCGGAGAGTTTTCCCGGAAACCCGGGGCGGAAAACAAGGCCCTTCCGCGCACGGAAGAAGACCTGCCCATGAAAACTGTGGTCTTCGGAATTGCCATCGCCCTGCTGGCCATCTTCGCCTTTTTCGCCTTCGGAGGCGTCGTGAATAACGTCTGGCAAGCCCTGGTCGGTGTCCTGATCGTCGGACTGATCTCGTTCCTGTTCACCACCGTCGCGGCCAATGCCATCGCCATCGTCGGTTCCAACCCGGTCAGCGGCATGACCCTGATGACCCTGATCATCGCTTCGCTGGTCCTGGTCGCTGTCGGCCTGAAAGGAAACGCCGGCATGGCTGCCGCCCTCGTCATCGGCGGCGTTGTCTGCACAGCCTTGTCGATGGCCGGATCCTTTATCACAGACCTGAAAATCGGTTACTGGGTCGGCACGACACCCCGGAAGCAGGAAGCCTGGAAATTCGTCGGGGCCCTCGTCGCCGCCGCGACCGTCTGCGGCGTCATGCTGATCCTCAATAAAACCTTCGGGTTCACCGGAGACGGCGCCCTCGTCGCCCCGCAAGCCAATGCCATGGCCGCGGTGATCCAGCCGATGATGAATGGCGGCGGAGCTCCCTGGCTCCTGTACGGAATCGGCGCAGCGATTGCCATCCTGCTGACGCTCTGCAAGATACCGGCGCTTCCTTTTGCGCTGGGCATGTTCATTCCCATCGACCTCAACCTGCCCCTGCTTGTCGGCGGAGCCATTTCCTGGTATGTCAGCACGCGGTCGAAGGACACGGCGGTCAATGCCGCCCGGATGGAGAAAGGAACCCTCATCGCTTCCGGCTTCATCGCCGGCGGCGCCCTCATGGGTGTCGTCAGCGCTATCCTCAAATTCGCGCAAGTCGACTGGTTCCTTTCGTCCTGGAACGCCCGCTATGGTGAAGCCGTGGCCATCCTCCCGTTCCTCGCCATTATCGCGTACATGATTTATGCATCCTTGAAAACTGAAAAGAAATAAGCATGGAAAATATTCTCGACCGATTCCTCCGCTACGTCGCCATCGACACCCAGTCTGACGAAAACAGCGATTCCCAACCCAGTACGGCGAAGCAACTCGACTTGCTGAAACTGCTTTGCACCGAACTGAATGCCATGGGGGTCAAGGCTGCACTCGATGAATTCGGCTATGTCATGGGAACCATCCCGTCCAATATCGGAAATGCCGTCCCGAAAGTCGGCTTCATCGCCCATGTCGACACGGCGCCGGATGCCTCCGGAAAAGACGTCAAGCCTCAGATAATCAAGAATTACGACGGTTCGGACATCCCCTTGAAAGGAGTCGAAGGCCTCGCCCTGAAACCCGCCGAATTCCCGGAACTGCTCCATTTCCTGGGACAGACCCTCATCACCACCGACGGGACCACCCTGCTGGGAGCGGACGACAAGGCCGGCGTCGCGGAAATCATGCATGCGGTCCAGTACATCATGGAACATCCTGAATGCAAGCATGGTGAGATTAAGATCGGCTTTACGCCCGACGAGGAAATCGGCCGCGGCGTCGTCAAATTCGACGTGCAGAAATTCGGGGCGGACTACGCCTATACGATGGACGGCGGGGAAATCGGAGAGCTGGAGTTCGAAAATTTCAATGCCGCTTCGGCCCGCATCCACATCCAGGGCCGCAATGTCCATCCGGGCAATGCCAAAGGAAAGATGAAGAATGCCATCCTGATCGCCTCCGAACTGAACGGACTTCTCCCCGTGGAGCAACGTCCGGAGTATACCGAAGGCTATGAAGGCTTCTTCCACATCATCGGCTTCAACGGGACCGTGGAGCAAGCGGATATCGCATACATCATCCGGGACCATGACCACGCCAAATTCACGCAGAAAAAGCAGGTCATGGAGCAAGTGTGCCGGTTTATCAACGTCAAATATGGCGAAGGGACGGCCGTCCTGACCCTGAAGGACCAGTACTACAACATGCGCGGGCAGGTGGAGCCGCATTACCACATCGTCGAGAAAGCGGTGAAGGCCATGGAGATGGCCGGCATCAAGGCAAAGATCCAGCCCATCCGCGGGGGCACCGACGGAGCGAATCTGTCCTTCATGGGACTGCCGTGCCCCAATATTTTCGCGGGAGGGCTGAACTTCCACGGAAAGATGGAGTACATTTCGCTGGAAAGCATGGAAAAGGCCTCCCAGGTTATCCTGAACCTCATATCACTATACACTGAACAATAACCCTTAAACCTTATATTATTTATGGAAAGAAGAGATTTTCTCAAAGTTTCAGCACTTGGTGCAGCCGGAGCGATGATTCCCGGCAGCATCCTGTCTGCCGCTACCCCTGCCGCGGCCAAGAAAAAAACCGACAAGGCGAATGACAAGATTACGCTCGGCTTTATCGGACTGGGCCAGCAAGCCATGAACTTGCTGAGAGGTTTCATCAACATGGACGACGTCCAGGTCGTTGCCGGTTGCGATGTCTATGACATCAAACGCGACCGCTTCGTCAAGCGCGTGACGGATCACTACACCCAGAAAGGTGTCAAGAAAGTGAAGGTGGATGTCTACGAGGACTATCAGGACCTGCTCGCCCGTCCGGACATTGACGCAGTCGTTATCGCTACGCCGGACCACCAGCACGCCATCATCGCCATCGCCGCCTGCAAAGCCGGAAAGGACATTTATCTGGAGAAACCGCTGACCCTTACGATTTATGAAGGACAGCAGCTGGTCAAAGCCGTACGGAAATACAACCGGATTCTGCAGGTGGGAAGCCAGCAGCGTTCCAGCGAGGAGTTCACCCATGCCGCCACGCTCTGCCGCGAAGGGGAACTCGGCAAGATCCAGCACATCAAAGTATGCTGCGGCCGCAATGAGGCAAATCCTTATACCGCCGCTCCGGTTCCCAACCCGCTTCCGCACATGGAGGTTCCTGCCGGCCTGAACTGGGACAAATGGCTCGGCCCGCTCCCGACTACCGTCTGGTATCACTCCGACCTCGACCCGATCATCACTCCGGAAAAGGACGAGCAGCTTTGGGGCGCCTGGCGCTGGTATAAAGTCACCGGCGGCGGCCTGATGACCGACTGGGGTGCGCACATGTTCGATATCGCCCAGTGGGCACTCGGTAAAGACGGCAGCGGCCCTGTCGAGATTATCCCTCCGGGATACAATTTCTATGACCACCTCACTTACAAATATGATAACGGTGTGATCGTCACCGAACAAGAGTATCACGGCAAAGACCGCGGCCTGCAGATTTACGGCGAAAACGGCTGGATCCAGGTCAAGCGCGGCAAGCTGACGGCAAGTGATCCGAAGTTCGAGTTGAAGAAGAAAGCAGCCGACGACAATGTTCCGTACGAGACCAAGGTCGGACACCACCGCCGCTTCATCGAGGCCATCCGTTCCCGGAACGATCCGAACGTCACCGTGGAAATCGGGCACTCTTCCTGCACCGTCTGCAACCTGGGTATTATCGCCATGGAACTGGGCCGTCCGATCGTGTGGAATCCGATCGTCCAGAAATTCATGAACAACGATAAAGAGGCGACCAAACTGTTGCATTACGAGTATCGTCCGGCATACAAGAATCTGCTTGACGTATAATCGATTGCATTATAATACAGAAAAGGCCTGGGCTATGTGCCCAGGCCTTCGTCGTATCAGGCTGCGGGGAATCAGCCGATGACTCCCAGGTTACGGCCGACTTTGATAAATGCGGCGATCGCCTTGTCCAGATGCTCTTTCTTGTGCGCGGCGGAAAGCTGGACCCGGATGCGGGCCTGGCCCTTCGGAACGACCGGATAATAGAAGCCCGTCACGAAGATACCCTCTTCCGCCATGGCAGCGGCGAACTTCTGGGAGAGCGGCGCGTCGTACAGCATCACGGCGCAGATCGCACTCTGCGTCGGTTTGATATCGAAACCGGCAGCGATCATCTTGTCGCGGAAATACGCCACGTTTTCCTGCTGGCGGTCATGCAACTCGTTGCTCTCGGAAAGCATTTTGAACATTTCGATGCCGGCCGCGACAATCATCGGGGGCAGCGAGTTCGAGAACAGATACGGCCGGGAACGCTGGCGGAGCATGTCGATAATCTCCTTGCGGCCCGTCGTGAAACCACCGACTGTGCCACCGAATGCCTTGCCGAGCGTACCGGTGAAAATATCGATGCGTCCGTAGCAGTCAAACTGCTCGGCGACACCGCGGCCCGTCTTGCCGACTACGCCCGCAGAATGGCTCTCGTCCACCATGACGAGGGCATCGTATTTTTCCGCCAGGTCGCAAATCTTGTCCATCGGCGCCACATTGCCGTCCATGGAGAAGACACCGTCCGTACAGATAATCCGGAACCGCTGGGCCTGCGCCTCTTTCAGGCAACGCTCCAAATCCTCCATGTCCGCATTCGCATAGCGATAGCGCACCGCCTTGCACAGACGCACACCGTCGATAATGGACGCATGGTTGAGCGAGTCGGAAATGATCGCATCCTCTGCCGTCAGCAACGGTTCGAACACACCGCCGTTGGCATCGAAACAAGACGCATACAGGATCGTATCCTCGGTCTTGAAGAAATCAGAAACCGCCTTTTCCAGTTCTTTGTGCAAATCCTGGGTGCCACAGATGAAACGAACGGAAGACATGCCGAAGCCCCGCTCGTGCATCGCCTTTTCGGCAGCTGCCACCAACCGCGGCGAATCCGCAAGGCCCAGGTAATTGTTGGCGCAGAAATTCAAGGCTTTCGACCCGTCCTCCAGCGTGATTTCGGCAGACTGGGCTGAAGCAATGTTGCGTTCTTTTTTATAAAGGCCGGCTGCTTCGATGGCGGCCAGCTCGTCCTGCAGGTGTTTTTGAAATTTTCCGTACATATTGATGTGGTTTTAGACTGTTCGCGCTATCCACAAAAGTAGGAAAAAACATAAACTTTTTCAACAAGAATCTGTATCTTTGTGACACCTGAAACCCGTCTACGGACGGGTGTTATTCCATGCCACATGAAAAATGTACTTGTTATTGGATCCACCGGACAAATCGGATCTGAATTGACCATGAAATTGCGGGGACTTCTTCCTGAGGGTCAAATTGTTGCCGGATACATCAAAGGGGCGGAGCCCAAGGGAATTTTGCTGGAAAGCGGTCCCGCCGAAGAAGCAAATGTCCTGAATGGCGGACAACTCGCGGCCATCGTCAAGAAATACAACATCGATACGATTTACAATCTTGCCGCCCTGCTTTCCGCAGTCGCCGAAAGGAAACCGCTGATGGCATGGGATGTCCAGATGAACGGGTTGCTGAATATCCTGGAAATCGCCCGGGAGCAGCATGTCGCTGTCTTCACACCCAGTTCCATCGGGTCTTTCGGCCCGGAAACGCCGCACGACGGGACCCCGCAGGACACCATCCAGCGCCCCCGCTCCATGTACGGTGTCACCAAGGTCGCCACGGAATTGCTGAGTGACTATTATTTCCACAAATATGGGGTAGATACCCGTTCGGTCCGGTTTCCCGGGCTGATTTCCCATGTGACCCTGCCGGGTGGCGGAACGACGGATTATGCCGTAGAGATTTACTACGCTGCCGTGAAAGGAGAAGAGTTTGTCTGCCCGATCGCAGCCGGTACCTACATGGACATGATGTATATGCCGGATGCCCTGAAAGCGGCCGTGGACATCATGCAGGCCGATCCGGCCCGGCTGATCCACCGCAACTCCTTCAATATCGCCTCCATGAGTTTCGACCCGGAGATCATTTACCGGAAAATCCAGGAACATATCCCCGGATTCAAGATGCGTTATGAAGTCGACCCCGTACGCCAGGCCATCGCTGATTCCTGGCCGAACCGGATGGATGACAGTTGTGCAAGGGAAGAGTGGGGCTGGACACCGTCCTACGACCTTGAAAGCATGACGGTTGACATGATTGATGCGCTCCGGAAAAAACTGGCAGTCAAATAACGGGATTATTTCCCGCCTGTTTCCGGAAGAGGGGCCTGCGGCTCCTCTTCTTTTTTCATGTGGCGCTCGAGATCTTCCTGGATCTTGGCTGTTTTCCGCTCAGCCCGCTCCACCGCTTTCGCATCCTTGCGCTCGGCCGCCTTCCGGGCCTTTTCCAACAGGACATCTTTCCGTTTCAGATAACGCGCCACATATTTATCAATCCGGGCCTGTTCTTTCTCTGCCTGCCGGTAAGCATCCAGCAACGCCTTCCGCTTTTTCTCGCGGAGCTTGGCGGCCTTCTTGTCCGCCTTGATCTTCGCCTTGGCGGCATCCAGGCTGTCCAGACGCGCCCATTTCGCTTCCCGCTGCTCCGTTTTCAGTTTGCGCTTTTCTTCCCGCAACGCTTTTTCCGCAGCCCGTTGCGCCTGCTTCAACGCTTTGACATCCAGCACTGTATCAACGGCAGCCGGCTTCCCGGACGATACCGAGAGGCTGTCTGCGGATCCTTTCTGTACGGAAACCGAATCGGGAACAGGAGCCGCCAAGCTGTCCTTCACCGCCGCCGCCAGACTGTCCGGAATCTCCCGGAGAGAAGTATCCCTGACGGGGATATCCACCTGGGTTGTATCCCCGGGCAATACTCCTGCAACGGCCAGGGAATCCGCCCGGCGCTGCGCCGCCTCCCGCTCTTCAGGCAGTTCCACAGGCGGCATTTTCTTCTTCCGATCGGATATGGCCTTATAAACGCCATCCATGTAACCCGGGAAATACATGTCCGTAAACTTGAACCCCGGACGGCTGCGCTGGCTGTATTCGGCCCGTTCGGAAGGGACGATTCCGCGTCGGCTCACATCAAGCCGGCTCATCGGACGGCGTTCCGGAGACCACTTGAATCCTTTGAGCAGCCGGTCGTCGTTACGCATCTGTGCAAGCGGATAGGCATCGTTCTTCGCCTCCTCGAAATAGTAGATCCGGTCGATGTCGCCGTCCTTGAAGACCGCATACAACATCTTCGCCTCGCTCTTGTTGACGGTCGCAAAGGTACTGTCTTCCTTGAGATAGAACACGGCACTCGCCGTCCCCAACGCATCGAAGCGGGTCAGGACGCCCGTCGAATCGAAATAAGCCAGCATTTCCGCACCCCGGATCTGGTCGAAACAGTTCTCCTCCTCCTGGATGACAATGAAGGCATTCGAAATCAGATCCGCCTTCTCCATCCGCCCGTTCTTGAACACGCCGAACAGGCTGTCCGCGCTGTACTGGCGGTTGGCATCGTTCCACACCATCGGATCGCCATACAAACGGATCAACGAATCCAAGTCGTTGTATGCCAAGGAATCCGACACCATCTGGATATCCTTGCGGAAGAGCTTGACATTCCGCATGGCCGACAGGAACCCGAGCTTGGTACTATCCTTCGGCTCCTCCGCAGAAGCGGCTCCTTCCGCAGCTTCCGCATCCAGTCCCTGAACGGTCAGGGTGTCTGTGGACACGGCCGCAGCGGTCGAATCCAGAGGAACTGGAGCAGCGGCTGTATCCAGAGGAACCGCAGTGGCAGTTGTATCAAGAAGGGCCGGAGCGGCGGCCGAGTCCGGAAGGGCCGTTTTTGCCACCGTATCCAAAGGGGCCTTCGCTGCCGCCGTATCAGCAGGCGGCACATACGGCGGTCCTCCCGTCAAGTCCTCCAGCGTCGGCTCCGGATCCTCTTCCTCATTCTTGGCCTGATTCATCGCGGGGAACGTCTTCCCGCCAGGCCGTTCCCGGTTCGGGTACAGCGCCGCAGCCGCCTCTTCCGCCGCTTTCGCCGCTTCTTCGGCGGCTTTCTTGCGGTATGCACCTACGGCATCCTGCGACAAGTTACCCAGCCGCGTCTTCGAAGCGGAAGCCTCGGACTCGGGGATCTCAAACCGCATCTTCGTCTGGTAGATGAACCGGTCGGCAGAGACAACGGCCGTGTCCGGCCGGTGGTTCTCATCTTCCATAAAGAAATAGACCGCAGGCTTCTTGAGCATCTCAATCCGGGACAGTGAATCCACATAGGTTATCCGCCCGGCCAACCCCGTCACGCCACGGGTCGTATCCACCAGCTGGACCTTGCCCCGCATGTCCAGATTCTTGGTCTCCCGGTAAAAGTACATGGAATCCGCCCAGGCTTCCTTGTCCGGATTCATCGCATGGACCTTCTTGTGGAACAGGAACAATTCTTTCTGCCGGTTGTACCAGCCCTGATTGGAAGACAGGAAGTTATCATCTTTCCATGCGCCCGTATGATAGCCGAACGTCGCCATGGATTTTTCCGAATTGTAGGTCAGCTTGGACGTCCGGACGAAGATGGAGTCCGTGTACATGTTCACCTCTTCGGTAAAGGTGAACAGTTTGATCTTGGAGTCGTACGTTCCTGTTTTGCTTTCGATGATCTGGCCATCCTTGTCTTTCATCGACCCGCCGTTGCGAAACACGGCGACAGAGTCTTTCGTATTGTAATCCAGGTAACGTGTCCGGAGCGTATTGTGCTCCTTGTCCTCCAGTTGGACGATCGAGCCGCGGAACTGCGCCAGGTCCTCATTGATCAGGTAGGTCAGTTTGTCACTCGTCAACACCGTCCTGTCCTGCAGGATCTTGACATTCCCCATCGCCTCGATCCGGTCGAAATCCACGTTCCAAAGCGCCGTATCGCAGATCAGATAGGTATTATTGTGGAGGAAACGGGCCGGACCGATGACTTTCCGGTAGCGGATCCCATACTGCTCGACCAGCGACATGGACTGGGCGCTGAGCAGCTGCACAATCGAATCTGTCTTCTCAGAACGAGGCTGGGAAGACAGGCTCAGCGGCATCAGCACGGCCGCCAGAATGATCAGCAGGTTCCGCAAACGGGACATTCGCAAGACAGGCTATTTATTCTTGGCCATCAATTCATTCCAGCCGGAACGGGTAAACTCGCAGCCCTTGAAAATCGGGTCGACAATAATGTAGGTCGTCTTGATTTTCTCCTCGATGAACTTGTCGATGGCCTCCATGGCCTTTTCATTGCGCACCTGGTCGAGAATCTCGCTGTAGTCATTCTCCAGGGATGCCGTATGGGCGGGAATGATGCGGTCCACCTTGATGATCTTATAGACCGTATGGCCCCGGCCTTCATTGTCCAGCGACTCGAAAGGCGCTGAAATTTCGCCTTCCTTCAAATCCTTGATCGCCGCATAATCCTGCGGTTTCAGCTGGTCGATTTCGAAATAGGAAGAACCCGTATTGGGATCGGCCATCTGGCCGCCATTGGTACGGGTTGTCGGGTCCTGGGAATAGAACTGCGCGGCCATCTTGAACGTTACGGACTGGGTTGCCAGTTCCGTGCGGAGGCTGTCAAGGGTATGGAAGGCCTTATCGCGGTCTTCCGACGTGTAGGCCGGCTTAAGCAGGATATGGCGGGCATTGAACATGTCGCCTTCCTTTTTGATTACCTCGATGATATGGAATCCGTCCGGAGTCTCGACAATCTGGGAGATGACCCCCGGCTTGAGCGACATGGCCGCATCCGAGAATGCCGGCCAGAACATGGAACGGGGCGCCATGCCCAGTTCGCCGCCCTTTACGGCAGAACCCGGATCCTCCGAATAGATGCGGGCCAGGGTCGCGAATTTCTCCCCGCCGATAATGCGTTCGCGGATGGACAACAACTTGTCCTTCACGGCCAAAGCAGCGGCTTCCCGATCCGGATAGATGCAAATCTGACTGAGCTGATACTTGATCGGGATGATGGGAAGATCAGCAGAATCCTTGCTGTTGACATACTGCTTCAGGTCATAGGGAGTCAACTCCGGAATCCCGCTGGCAATCGTCTGCTGCATCTGCTGGGTCAGACTCTGGTCTTCGAAGGCCTCTTTCCATTCCTGGCGGAGTTTGTACATCGGTTTGCCGAAATACTTTTCCACTTCCTCATCCCCGCCCAGGGCCCGGCGCATGCTGTTGATCCGGTCGTTCAGGGAGGCATTCACCATATCATTGTTGACAGTCAGGGAGTCCACGCGGGCCTGCATCAGGAACAGCTTGCTGTCCAGCATGTTCTCCAAAACGGTACAGCGCATGTTCCGGTCGGACATCATGCCGTTCATCTTCATATACTGCAATTCTCCCTCGATCTGGGAAATGGAGATCATTTCGTTACCGACGACCGCCACGGTCTTGTCGATGACGCCGGCCGGATAGTCCTGCGCGAGGGCTCCGATGGTCCACAAGAACATCACTCCACCGACCATTCCCTGAATGAATCTTCTCATAATGAATCTCTATCAATAAATCTCAAAATTTTCTTGGACGCGTGCTTTCTCTAGCAACTCTTGTTCCAAAGCCTGCAACAGGGCCTGTTTCCGGGCACTCAACAGGATATCCCGGATCCTTTCCTGATAGTAAGACACCGGTCCCGCCTCTCCGGAACGCATCATGTCGTACACATAAACGATGTCCACATTCCCATGTCCGTCTTCCATCTCCATGAACCCCGGTTTCAAGTTCTGGAAAATCCGTCCGTAATCCATGCCGAGTTCCCGGGCAAGGGTCGTCACATCAATCCAGCGGCCGCCGAAATCGGTGTAACGCAATGCCGAAGAAAAGGCCAGGCTGTCGGCCTCGATCAAATCCGACGTCTTATCGGAAGACATCTTGGACCGGATTACGGCCAGGTTCGGCGAATCGTGCGCAATCCGCAGCAGGCGGACCTTGACAATCGGCATATCCAGGACGAAATGGTCCGGATGCGCCTCGAAATAAGCTTGTATCTGGGCATGCGTCACCAGGGTATCCAACCGCTGGTTCACATATTTCTGCTCATAGCGGTACTTCAGCAGCGCACGGCGGTATTCCTCTATCTCGCGGGAAACATCCTTTTCGCTTTTGGACAGTTCCTGGGAAGCCAACTCCATGAACATCAGGTCCGATGCCCATTTCTCAATATACTGGACCGCCACCGCGGCGCTGTCCTCGGCGGATATTCCGTCCGGGATATACGCCGCCACTTCGGCAGAATACAATTTGTGTTTCCCGACACGGGCCACCAGGTCGCCGTCATGGACCCACGAGGACACCATCCTGCACGAGGAGCATGCGAGCAGGATCAGCAGGGAGCCTATGACACGACGCAGCGGCAAATTAACGGGAATAATTGGGGGCTTCCTTGGTGATGGTCACATCGTGCGGGTGACTCTCCAGGAAACCGGCATTGGTAATGCGGACGAATTTCGCCTGACGGAGCATCTCCAGGTTGCGGGCGCCGACATAGCCCATACCGGCCCGAAGGCCGCCCACCAGCTGGTAAATCACTTCGGCGACGGTTCCCTTGTAAGGGACCTGGGCCACGATTCCTTCCGGAACCAGCTTCTTCACATCTTCTTCCATGTCCTGGAAGTAGCGGTCTTTCGACCCGTGTTCCATGGCTTCCAGCGACCCCATGCCGCGGTACGCCTTGAATTTCCGTCCGTTGAGGATAATCGTCTCGCCCGGAGACTCTTCCGTTCCGGCAAACAGGGAACCGGCCATGATGGAAGAAGCGCCGGCGGCCAGGGCCTTGGCAATGTCGCCGGAATACCGGATGCCGCCGTCCGCGATGACCGGAACGCCGCTCCCCTGCAGTGCATGGGCCGCCATCATGACAGCCGTAAGCTGTGGCATGCCGACACCGGCGATGATCCGGGTGGTACAAATCGATCCGGGACCGATGCCGACTTTGACGGCATCCACCCCTGCATCGGCAAGCGCCTTGGCGCCTTCAGCCGTTGCAACATTTCCTGCAACAATCTGGATATCACGGTTTTTGAACGCCTCGCATGTTTTCCGGATCACATTCAGAACCCCCTCCGAATGGCCATGGGCCGTATCAATGACCACGGCGTCCGCACCGGCGGCGGAGAGCATTTCAATCCGGTCCATCGTGTCCGCTTTCACACCGACAGCGGCCGCGACAAGCAGCCGGCCCTTGGAATCCTTGGAGGCGATGGGATTGTCCTTGATCTTCATCAAGTCCTTGTAGGTGATCAGACCGACCAGGCGTCCGCTTTCATCCACGACAGGCAATTTCTCCACCTTGCTGCGCATCAGGATCCCCGTCGCTTCGGACAGGCTGGTCCCTTTCTTGGCCGTAATCAAGTTCTTCGAGGTCATGACTTCCGTAATCGGTATCTTTTTGTCGACCTGGAAGCGCAGGTCACGGTTGGTCACGATTCCGATCAGGTGCATGGAATCGTCCACGACCGGAATCCCGCCGATATGGTGCTTGGCCATCAAGGCCAGGGCATCTCCCACGGTGGAATCCTTGCCGATGGTCACCGGATCGTAAATCATGCCGTTTTCCGCCCGTTTGACCCGGCGGACTTGCGCACACTGCTGCTCAATCGACATGTTCTTGTGGATGACACCGATTCCGCCGCCGCGGGCCATCGCAATCGCGAGGTCTGCCTCGGTCACGGTATCCATCGCCGCCGAAATGATCGGAGTCTTCAGGGAAATCTCCCGGGTGAAAACCGTTGAAACATCCACATCTCTCGGAATGACATCCGAATGTGCGGGCACAAGCAAAACATCGTCGAAGGTGAGTCCTTCGGGGATTTGTGATGAAAGATACTGCTCCATTGTCAAATAAATTTGACAAATATAAGCATTTTCTCGCAAATACTGCGGATGATTCCCGCCGGGACGTCCCGTTTTCACAAACTATTCCGGCGGATGCAGGGCTACTGAGGGGACAAAGTAAGGCGATGGTCGATGCAGGAGGGAAAATCGTCTTCGTAATGGGACACCATGATGAGCGTTTTCCCGCGGCGGCTGCAGAAGGCCGAAATGATATCCCGGACAAGCCGGCAGTTGGCATCATCCAGCCCGTGCATCGGCTCGTCCAGGATCAGGAGTTCCGGGTCACGGGCAAAGGCGCGTGCAAGCAAGGTCAGACGCTGCTCCCCGTCGGAAATCCGCTGGTAGGACCGTTCTGCCAGGTCCCGGATACCGAACACATCCATCCAGAAGGCCGCCTTCCGGTACTCCGCTTCCCCGGGATGGCCATACAGGAAGGCCTCCGTACGGACGCCCCCGGCAATGATCCGACTCACCGGATAATCCTCGCGGAAAGCACGGTGCTGTTCCGGGCTCATGTAGCCGATCCGGGCCTTGATGTCCCAGATGCTCTCGCCGGTTCCGCGGCGCCTGCCAAACATGTGGATATCACAAGCATACGCCTGCGGATTATCGGCACATACCATGCTCAGCAGCGCCGATTTGCCGCTCCCGTTCGGCCCGGTCAGCGCCCACTTCTCGCCGCGGCGGATGCACAGGTCCAACGGTCCGAATAGCGTCCGCGTCCCGTAGCGGAGCGCCACATGACGGAATTCGACAACCGGATCCCCCTCCGGCAAGGTTTCCGGAGGCAGTTCCCGGATCATGGCGTCAAACCGTGCCGGAAGTCCGTCCCGGTCCGATGGCTTCCCACTGCCGTTTCCGAGCCGGACCACCCGGTCGGCGAACGCCGGAATCTCGGACTCCCGGGCCAGCAGAAGGACCAGCGCCGTACCGCGGGAAAGCGTCTCTTCCAACATGTTCCGGAACACATCCCGCGAACGGGCGTCCAGGCCAATGAACGGGTTGTCTACGACCAGCACCCTGGGGCGGTCTTTCAAATATCTGCCGAACTGGTACTTCCGGAGTTCTCCGCTCGACAGGAGCACGCGGGGGTCCTTCTCATCCGCCGCCTGCCACCGCTGCTGGAGGTAATACTCCCGGTCCGCCGTCCCCCCGTAACAATCCTTGAAAGGGATGTACCGGATATCGCCGGAAGGACTTTCCCGGAGCAAGCGCTGGACCAAACGGGTCTTCCCGCATCCATTGGGGCCGATCAAGACCGTACACCCTTCCTGGGGAAGGGCTGTCAACATGCCGGTAACTGCATTCTTTCTGTCCATCGTATTTTCCGGTAAAGGATTGCCACGCAAAAATAAGAAATATAACTTTCATTCCGCCTTCAAATTCCCTATCTTTGGGACATTGTCAATCCGGTATCGCCATGAAAAAACACGATCTGATCCCACTGATCCTGGCCGCGGCGGCCTGTTCGCCTGCCCCGCCCGCCCCGTACGGCACCCTGCCCGAGCCGTGGCAGGTCACCTGGCAGCAAATGGAAACCAACATGTTCTGCCATTTCGGACCGAACACCTTCTCCGGCAAGGAATGGGGAGACGGGACGGAGACTGAAGACCTCTTCAATCCCACCGATTTGGACTGCAGGCAATGGGCCGCAACCGCCAAAGCGGCCGGTTTCAAAGGAATCATCATCACCGCCAAGCATCACGACGGATTCTGCCTGTGGCCCAATCCCGCCAGCAAGCATACCGTGGCGCAAAGTGCATGGCGGGACGGAAAAGGAGATGTCCTCGCGGAACTCTCCAAGGCATGCCGCGAAGAAGGGCTGAAATTCGGCGTGTACATCTCCCCCTGGGACCGGAACGATCCCAGCTATGGGTCAGACGAATATAACAAAGTCTATGTCAAGACATTGGAAAGCGTGCTGGGCCATTACGGACCGATCTTCGAAGAATGGTTTGACGGGGCGAACGGCGAAGGGCCGGCCGGGAAAAAACAAGTATACGACTGGCCGCTTTTCCACCGGACCGTCCGGAATGCCATGCCCGAAGCGGTCATGTTCAGCGATGTCGGTCCGGGATGCCGGTGGATAGGGAATGAAAGAGGTGTTGCCGGGGAAACCTGCTGGAGCACCCTCAACATCGAGGGGTTCGAGCCCGGCGCCGGAGCCCCGCCCAAAGACACCCTTTCCCGGGGCAACGTCAACGGCAAGGCCTGGGTCCCGGCGGAAGCCGACGTCTCCATCCGCCCGGGATGGTTCTGGCGGGAAAGTGAAAACAACCGCGTCAAAAGCGTCGACCAGTTGATGGACATTTATTACACCAGCGTCGGACGCAATGCCCTGCTGCTGCTCAATGTCCCGCCGGATGACCGCGGGCGCATCCCCGCTGCCGATTCCGCCCGGCTCGTCGAATGGCGGGCCCGGCTGGACCGCGTGTTTGCGACAGATCTGGCCCAGGGCGGCCGCATCCGCGCCAGCGCACGCAGGGGCAGGCAGTTCCAGGCCGCGAATTTGCTGAATGAACAATATGACAGTTACTGGGCGGTTCCCGACGGCGACTGTACCCCTTCCTTTGAGATCCGGCTTCCCGAAAGCCGGGTTTTCAACCGCGTCCTGCTCCAGGAATATATTCCGCTCGGGCAACGCGTAAGTTCCTTTACCATAGAAGCTTCCACAGACGGAGCGCCCTGGCGGGAAATCGCTTCCGGGACCACCATCGGCTACAAGCGGATCCTGCTCACGGAGAAAACCCGGGCAGATGCCATCCGCGTCCGGATCACCGGTGCGCTTGCCTGTCCTGTCCTCAACCGCTTCGGACTTTATCTTGATTGACCATGCATTTCCATTTTTCCAGCAGGTTCATCCTGCCTGCTTTCTTCTTGCTTGCCGGACTCCCGACGGCCCTGTCCGCCCAAACAACCGCAGCGCCGGCCTACGGCATCGTTTCGCTTTCCGCCAATTTCATGCGGGAGAAACCGGATTACGACCAGGAGCTGGGAAACCAAGCCCTGATGGGGACGGTCGTAACCATCTCTGACAAACAAGGTTACTGGCTGAAAATCACTTCTCCGGATCCCTATACCGCATGGGTCAACGAAAAAGGGATCGCCTTGAAAACCCAGGAGGAAATCCGGCAATGGCTGCTCAGCGACCGGGTTATCTGCGTCGCGGATTACACCCATGTTTACCGGGATGCGGACCCGGACAGCCCGCGCATCAGCGACCTTTCCCGGGGCGGTATCCTGGGGAAACGGACCGGCAAAAACGGACGGGCCTTGAAGAAAAAAGGGTATTTGGGCGTCACCCTGCCCGACGGGAGGACCGGATGGGTGCGGAAACAAGATGCTGAAGACCTGCGGAATTGGGTCGACAGCAGACAGTTAACCCAAGACAACATCGTCCGGGAAGCCCTTCGGTATGTCGGGATGCCCTATCTTTGGGGCGGCGCAGCCGTCGGAGGCCTGGACTGCAGCGGCCTTACCCGGATGGTCTTCTATATGAATGGGTTGCTGCTCCCGCGAAATGCCTCCCAACAAGCCCGGTGCGGGATGGCCATCGATACCGAAGGAGTCCGTCAGGGAGATTACTCCAGCCTGGAGCGGGGCGACCTGCTGTTCTTCGGCAACCGGGATACCGGGCGCGTCACCCATGTCGGCATCTACATCGGCGGCGGCAGGATGGTGCACGCCTCCCAGGTCGTCCGTGTCAACTCGCTGGATCCCAGCCAGAAAGATTATTATGAGAATGCCGGAAGACTCCTGTTCGGACGCCGGATTGCCGGGCATGAAAAAGATTTTCCCGGAACCGCCTGGCTCCGGGAAAGTCCCTTCTATTTTCCGAATTGACCGGTCTATTTGTTTTCTTCCTCCAAGGTGAAGGCCGAAGAGCCGTCGAAGCAATGGAGGCACACATCCTCGCGCGGAAGACCGATGCTCTTGACAAGGTCCTCTATCGTGCTGAATTTCAATGAATCAAGATTCAGCCGACGGGCGATTTCACTGACCATCCGCTCATGTTCCGGAGTCGATGAGTCCGTGTATTTGTCGACATTCTTGTTCATATCGCCTTCCAGATCCTGGATGATCCGCCGGGTGATCAGTTCCAGTTCGGTCTTGCTCGCCGAGAAATTGAGGAAAGGACACCCGAACACGAGCGGAGGACTGGCGATCCGCATGTGAACCTCCTTGGCTCCGCCCTCGTGGAGTTGCTTGGTATTGTCTCGCAACTGTGTTCCGCGGACAATGCTGTCATCACAGAAGAGCATTTTCTTTCCCCGGAGCATGTCGCAATTATGGATGAGTTTCATCTTCGCGACAAGATCCCGCATGCTCTGGAAAGAAGGCATGAAGGAACGGGACCAGGTCGGCGTATATTTGGCAATGGCACGCATGTAAGGCACGCCGTGGCCGGCCGCATATCCCACCGCCATCCCGATACCGCTGTCGGGAATGCCGCAGGCGCAATCCACCTCGATGTCATCCTTCGCCCCCATCATTTTACCGCAGTTGAAACGGGACTCCTCCACATTCCGGCCGTCATAACAGGACGTCGGGAATCCATAGTAAACCCACAGGAAAGAGCAGACCTGCTTCCGGGGATTGGGGGCGCGGAGTTGCTCCATCCCGTCCGCCCGCAAGCGGACAATCTCGCCCGGCCCGACATAAGCGCAGGTCTCAAACCCGAGGTTGGCGAAGGCCGTACTCTCGGAGCTGACGGCCATGGCGTCTTCCTTGACGCCGACCGTGACCGGAGTCCGCCCCCAGGCATCCCGCGCGGCAATGATTCCGTCTTCTGTCAGGATCAGCATCGAACAGGACCCCTTGACTTCCCGGAAGACGTTCTCAATTCCCTCCACAAAATCTTTCCCCTTGACAATCAGGAGACTGATCAGTTCGGTGACATTGATCCTGCCGCTGCTGAACTCTGTGAGGTACATGCCCTCCTCGAGGCATTTCTGGACCAGCGCCTCGGCATTGTTGACCCGCGCCACCGTGACAATGGCAAAGCGGCCGAGGTGCGAATTGACCAGCATCGGCTGGGCATCCGTATCGCTGATGATTCCGATTCCGGCATTTCCGGTGAATTTCCCCAGTTCATCCTCGAAGCAGTTGCGGAAATACCCGTTTTCCAGACTGTGGATCCCACGCATGAACCCTTTTTTCGGATCGTAGGTGGCCATGCCGCCCCGGCGTGTTCCTAAATGGCTGTTGTAATCCGTGCCGTAGAAAAGGTCTGTGGCACATTCGTGTTTTGAAATAGTTCCGAAGAACCCTCCCATGTGAAATAGATGTTAAGTACGTTTGAAAAAGGAAGCGCAAATGTAATCATTTCCCCTTGAAATATCAATGGGATGACGGACATATTGCACTGTTGCATTCTTTGTTTTATCGTGTTATTTTTGCAGTATCTGACCACGATGTATCATGAAAAAGACAATTATCAGTTTGTTGGCTGCCCTGCTGGCGTCCGCCGCCGTTTTCGCCCAGACCCCGCAGGAAATCATTGCCCGGATGGACCAGGAGACAAACCGCTTTGACAAGGAGGGATTATCCGTCACCATGGAACTGAAGCTCCCCCTGCTCGGGTCTTTTGCCACCGACATCCAAATGCTTGGGGACAAGTACAAAATGACAGCCGATATCAAGGGCAATAAGGCCATCAACTGGTCGGACTCCGTCACGGACTGGCAATACGACGTCCAAAAGAACGAAATCACCATTTCCCGTTCCAAACCCTCTGAAAAGTCTGATCCTGAAAACAACATGAAGATGTTGGACAGCGTCACAGAAGGGTACGATGTCAAGCTGAAGTCCGAAACGGACCAGGCATGGTATTTTGTCTGCACCAAGTCCAAGAGCAACACGAAGAAAGACGATCCCAAGCGGATGGACCTGGTGATTTCCAAGGCAACCTATCTGCCCATCAGCGTCCAGGCCAAGGAAAAGGGCGTAACGATTACCATGCGCAATTTTGCCGTCGGCGTAAAAGAGAAGGACATCACGTTCAACCCTGCAGACTATCCGAGTGCCAAAATCATAGATAACAGATAATTACCGTGAAAAGAATTCTTATCATCCTTTCCGCCCTGGCTGTCATGCTGTGCGGATGCTCGCCGAAATTGACCAACCGTACTCCGGCGGAATCCATCCCTTCCCATCATCCGGACTATGCCGTCATTTACTTCTACCGCACCGGGAATTTCGTGAAAACCCCTTACGATGTCCATCTGGGAGATGATGTGGTATATCGCTCCAAGAACAAGACAAAGGCGGTCGTCAAGGTTGACAAGCCCGGCCGGTATGAAATCTGGGCCAAAACCGAAAGCCGCGAATCCCTCACCCTGGACATTGAGCTGGGCAAAGAGTACTATGTCAGGACTTTCGTCCACATGGGCGCAGCCATCTGGCGGCCCTCCCTGGAATTGATGTCCCGGGAGTCTGCGCTGGCCGACTGGAACGCGATACCATAACAATCAACCACATATGAAACGCTTGTTAGTTTGGGCGGCCGTGCTGCTCGCCCTTGCCTCCTGCAAGAAGCAGGAGTCTTTTTCCCAAAGTTTCCAGGCACCCATCGGCGACATCCGCGCGCTGTATATCCGCCTGGGCAACAATATGTGGTGTGACTGGCCCACCCAGACGATGGGAGACAATCTGGAAGAGGCGGTCACCCTGCTTCCCGAGCGCAAACGCCCTGACCTGAAGCTCACCACCGTGGATTCCCTGTGGCGGAAAGTCACCGACCACGCGGCCGAGAGCGGAATCAATATGCTGGTCGTAGACCTGGGAGAAGGGCTTCAATTCCCCAGCCACCCCGAATTGGCCGTGGAGGGCAGCTGGAGCGTCGAAAAGATGCGGGCAGAAATCAAGCGGCTCAACGCGCTCGGAATGGAAGTCATTCCCAAGCTCAACTTCTCCAACACGCACAACGGATGGATGAAGGACTACCGGCATATGGTTTCCTCCGCGCCGTTTTACCAAATGTGCTCCGACGTGATTTCCGATGCCATGGAAATCTTCGGAAACCCGCGCTTCTTCCACATCGGGTACGACGAAGAGACTCCTGCCCATCAGAATTTGTTCACGTACCGGGTGCAGCGAGTGGATGAATCCTGGTGGCGCGACTTCCTGTATATCATCGGCGAAGTGGAGCGGCACGGCGCCCGCCCCTGGGTCTGGAGCGATTATGGCTGGTACCATCCGGAATACTATCAGCGCTGCCCCAAGAGCGTCGTCCAGCAGAATTGGTACTATGACGAGGCCTACGGCGGATTCGACCCCGAGACCAATCAGACGAGGGATCACGACCGCCTGCTTGCCTTCTGGAAATTGGAGGAAGCCGGCTACGACCAGGTACCGTGCGGGACAAACTGGGTGGGATTCAAGCGCCGGGAGCTGAAAATCGATGCGGATGACGTAATCGGCAAACTCGTCCAAACCTGCCGGAAGGTCATCTCAAAAGACCATCTGTATGGCTTTATGATGGCTCCCTGGAGCGCCTGCACGCCACAAGGAACTCCTTTCCAGTTGCGCGGCATCGATCTGTTCAAAGAAGCCCTCGAGGCCGATCCGGAATAGGTGTATTTTTTCCGTCTGTCGCGATGAAACGTCCGCTTTGCGCCCTTGCTTTCCTGGCGGTTTCCTGCCTCTGCCGCGCCCAGGATATCCGACCGGTCAACGCCGTTCCGTCGGAGGAAGGTCTTTTCCCCTTCGTTTTTTCCTATGAGATGGCCCGGGGCGTGACGGATTTTTCCGATCTTCTGGATGCTCCGGCAGGAAAATACGGATTCACGCGGGTGGAAGGCCAGCATTTTGTCAACGACAAAGGCCGGATCCGGTTCAACGGGGTGAATCTCGTCGGCGGAGCGAATTTTCCTTCGCACAAGCAGGCCGAACGCCTCGCCAAACGGCTGGCCCATTTCGGGTTCAACCTCGTCCGGCTGCATTTCTTCGACCTGGTGAATTACCATTGCAGGGATTTCCAGGAAAAGGGTCTGCTGGTGGATGACGGAACGGACTGCACGTTCGATTCGGTCCAGCTGGACCTGTTCGATTATCTCATCGCCCAACTGAAAAAGCAGGGCATCTACCTGAATGTCAACCTGCTGGTCGGACGCGAATCCTTCAAATCCCGCAACGGCTATGACAAGGAAATCCAGCAAAAGGAGCTGGACTTCGCACGCAACTTGTTCACCCACGTCAATCCCTATACCGGGCTGACCCTGGCGGAAGACCCGGCCGTGGCCATGGTGGAGCTGAACAACGAAAATGCCGCCATCCGCACCTATTTTGAAAAGACGACCTGGGATCCGGACCGCGGAGAGCCGGCATGGCCCAGTCTGAGCGAACTCTGGAAGCAGGGGCCGGAAAAGCGGCTGGAGATGCTTGAAACCCTGGAAGCGGCCGACCGGAATCACTGGAAGATCCAGCGCGACCTCCTTGTCAACGAACTGGGAGTCAAGGTTCCCGTCACATCTACCCAGGCCGATTACACCAACCTCTGGGCGCTTCAGGACATGGATTACGTCGACATGCACGGTTACTGGTGCTATCCGCAGAATTCGGGAAACATCCCGGAGTGGATCATCAAGAACCTCCCGATGGTCAACGACCCGTTCGGCGGGAAATTGTCCGACCTGACCTGTTACCGGCCTGCAGACCGCCCCTATACCGTTTCGGAGTACAATCATCCCTTCCCGAATTTCTACGGGACGGAGGCGCAGCCCATGCTCCGCGCTTTCGGCGCTTTCCAGGGCTGGGACGCCTTGATTGCCCATTCCTACAACAACCGGGCGGATGAAGAGCCGGACGGTATGCCGTATAATTTCACCTTTGCTTCCCGGACCGACGCCCTGGCGCATTTCATCGCCTGCGCAACCATGTACCTGCGGGAGGATGTGAAGGAATCGCAGGACCAGTGGGTCCAGCACCTGCCCCGTCCGTTCTATGAAGCGGACTGGAAAAAACGGCTGGTCCCCCAAATCTCCGACATGCTGATCAAAGCCGGCGATTCGACCTTCCTGAAAGGGCAACGGGTGGTGCATCGGGTCGCAACGGACATCCATGCCGCTGAGACAAAGGCTTTTCCGAAGGAAACGCTTGGCCCTGTCTTGACGACGGACGGCGGTCAGATTGAATGGAACCGGGACATTCCGGACCGGGGCATGTTCATTGTCCGCACCGACAACACGAAACTGTTCAGCGGATTCCCTGCCGGGCGGACGGTCGACTGGGGCGACGGCATCCGGTTCACAGTCGGGGAAACCAAACTCGGCTGGACAACGATGTCCCTGGTGAGCAAGAAGGCCAATGGCTTCGCACACAGGAGCAAAGCGATCCTGGCCGCAACCGGATATACCAAGTTGACGGGACAGAAATATGCCTATGAACCAGACCCAAAAGATCCTTCCCAGCCCTCTGTCTTCCTGCACTGCAAGAACGTGGAATGGGGCACTGGCCCGATGCTGACCGAGGGCATCCCGGCGACGGTCAAACTCGCCTCGAAGGCCCGGCAGACGCGTTGCTGGGCCCTGGACGAGCGTGGCGCGCGGATGAAACGGGTCCCCGTGAAAAAGGCGGAGGATGGCTGCGCCCTGTTCGAAATCGGTCCGCAGTACAAGACCGTCTGGTACGAGATCAAGATAAGGTAAACCAGCCTTTCACAACTGCCATGAATCTCGAAAAAGTAAAAAAAGCCTCTCTCCTTCTCCTCGCGGCTTTCGTCAGTTTTTCCTGCCATAAGGGACCGGAGGAGAACGGCGGAGGGCAATCTAGTTCGGTTGGGGACCCGATCGCGGTCGTAAACGGGACGGTCCGCTTCTATATCCAGCGCGAAGCAGCGGGGACACGGCAGGCCATGGGGCTCCCGACCGGCGATTTCATGGGATATCTGGTACGTGTCAACGGATTGAGCTACCCCATTTCGACTGACGCGGCCGGAAACAAATATTGCGACGTGGACGCCGCTGACGGAAATACGTATTCCGCGGTCCTGATGACTTCCCAGCCATCCTTTTGGCTGAGTTCGACTACCTGCAGGGATGTGTACCTGCCTTACTCCCAGTTCCGGGACAAGACTGTCACGAACATGAAGAGTTTTCCCCAGTACGCCGAGTATTCCGCCGCAACCGGCAATGTGCTCAAGTTCCGGGACGGCTTCAGCCTCCTGGACCTTTCGGTAACCGGGTCCGGTATCATCACTTCTGCCAGAGTCCGGACCTTGGACGGAACGAAACTGGCCGGAAAGGGCTCCTATGCCCCTTCAACGGGGATTTCGGTCTCCAATGGGACGGATTATATCGTGTTGAACTGCAACGGGAGCAGCACCACTCTCTCCTCCAAAGCGGTCCATCTGCTCGTGCCGATTGCTCCCGGCTCCTATCCCAAGGGTCTGGAGGTCAGGCTCTGCGACAAGGACCACCGGATGATGGAACTGTCGACCGGACCGGTCGACCTGAAGGCGGGAGAGGTGAAGTCCATCCCCGTGAACTACAAACCCGAAGAGGATCTGGTCTGGTTCGAGGGCTTCGACACCTTTGTCTGGGGCGGGGACGTGATGGCCGGCAGCCAAGGGACCGGCTATGCGCCGGACGAGGCCAAGATGGGGAATGACGGCGGTAAGAACCGCGACGGCTTCGCCGAGGCTTTCACTCCGGTCACATATGACAATCCCGGGACCGGCTTCATCCAGTCCAACAACTGGGAGGAAGTCAACGGGAATACGGTCGAAATTTCCCATATCCTGCATGACAGTTATATCAAAAGTCGGAATATTGCCGACTGGACGTATTTTTTCCGCACCAAGGAATGGCCCGGATATGTTTCCGTCGGCTACGGGAATTCGGGCCGCGGCATCGTCCGGACCCCCAGTATCGGAAACTTGGAAAAAACAGGGTCCGTCACGGTCTCCTTCGATTTATGCTTCCAGCCCGGAGCGACGGATGATTTCCTGTTCCAAGTCATCGGAGGCGGGGTCATCCGCAGCGCAAGAATCGACGGCCGGGATGCCGGGATCGTCCCGACCTACGCCGGAATCACCTCTTCTGCTGTTTTCCCCTTGAATCTGGTCCCGGCGCCCCCATCACTGGAACAGCCGAAAAGCTGGCACCGGTTCGAGGTTACCGTAGACCGGGCAACGGACGGTATGGCCCTCCATTTTGCCGGCAATACATCCACATCCGGGAAACATGGTTTCTGGCTGGATAACATCCGGGTGCTGAAAGGGGAGGATCTGCCCCGGAAAGGCAATCTGCGGGTCCTCTACTGGAATATCCAGGACGGCATGTGGGCAGACCAGGCGGCGAATTACGACAATTTCGTCAAGTGGGTGAAACGCTATGATCCGGATATCTGTATCTGGTGCGAAGCCGCTTCCATATACAAGACAGGGACGAATCTAACGGCTCCAGCCGCAGAGCGCTATCTCCCGGACGGTTGGCGGAACGTCGCGGCCCGCTATGGGCACGATTATTACGCTATGAGCGGAAAACGGGACAATTTCCCGCAGGAAATCACGTCGAAATATCCCATTACCACTCTTCTGAAAATCACGGATACGGATGTCCCCGGGAAACCGGTCGCCCACGGCGCTGCCATCCAGCAGGTCGAAGTGAATGGAAAGAAAATCAATTTCGTGACCTGCCACATGTGGCCGCAGGGGTATGGTTTCGGTGTAACCGGCGAGGAAGCCCAGGAGGCCAGCAAGGCGGCGCACGAGGGAGACTACCACCGCCGGTTCGAGATGCAGTATATCATCGACCATACGGTCAACAATCCGGAGTACGCGAACGAAGACTGGATCCTCGTCGGGGACATGAACTCCCGGTCCCGGAAAGACAACTGGTATCACGGGTACGCCGACAACTCGACTGTGTTTATCACGCAGGATGTAGTCCTGCAGCAGACCAACCTACAGGACATCATTGCCGAAACCTGGCCGGGCATCTTCTGCACCAGCACCTACGGCAGTGCCCGGATCGATTTCATGTATGCCTCCCCTTCGATGATGACCCGGGTCGTAGATGCCGGATTCGTCCTTGACAAATGGACGACTCCGCGCAAAACCCCCTATTTCTACGATCCGTCGGACCACCGTCCGATCCTGGTCGATTTTCAAGTGTAAAAACGTCCACCGCGGACTTATTCGGGGCCGAAATCAAAGTAAAGTAGCAGCGTTCCTAGAACCCCAGGGCTGAAAGCGCTTCGTCGATCTTCGCGAATTTGATACGGTTATAGGTAAACCAGCCGGTCCATTTGCCGCTGGCATAGACCTCCCGCGAGGCCATGATGGCGCGGAAATACCGCCTGGCTTCGATAAGGTGGGAATCGGCGGAACCGGACCTGCCATGGGACATTTCCCATCGGGCAAGGGTCAGTTCTGCAGCGAGACCCGTCAAAGCATACATCACCTCGGACGGATAGACGAGGGTCGCATAAGCAAAAGGTTTTTCCCGCTCCGGAAGCCCGGCATAAGCATCCCTGGCCTGTTCCAGCGCCATTTCGTAAGAGGCCTTCTGGGCGCACAGCCGGCGGTACTGATCCATCTGGCTCGAGAAAGCGGCTCCGGAACTTTTATTGAACCGCGTCGAATCGGGAGCACAGAAGGGCGGATCTACCGAGAAGGGCTCCGAAGGTTCCGGGTCCGCTTGCGTTTTCATCCGGGTTATCGCACTCAGTTTTCCCAGGCAAATCCCAAACAGATATCCATCCAGGAAGTACGGCAAGTCAGAGACCGGATGCCGTTCCAGAGCATTGAAATAAAGATTGTAAGCACTCTGGAAGCGAGCCGCATCTTTCGGGAAATGCCGTTCCACCCAATCATCCTGCCAACGGGCCGGGTCGAAGGAATCCATGTCCCAAAGCATTCGGGAAGCCGCCGCGATATTGTAGGTGAACTCCCGGACATTTCCCACGTTCAAGAACATGCTTTCCGTCGCGCCGCTCTGCCGGGCCTCCTCCATCATCTGATACATCTTGCCCACGGGGACAAGGGGAACCAGATGGGGACCGTCAAAGAACAGCGCCGAATGGTAATACGCCCCGTATTTCAAGCCGGCCTTCCGTGCTGTCTTCTGCATATCCCGACCCCAACGCCATCCAGGTCCATTGTCCGAAAAATGAATGATCGTCCCTTCCGGGAAATCCAGCAGTCCCCTGGCATTCAATTCCGACCCCTCCAGCCAGAGCGTCGTTTCGTAAAGCCGGTTTTCCTTCGGGACACCCTCCTCGTCCAGAATCTCAATCTGACGGGCCATGGCATCGGAAATAATCCTCCCACGCTCCTCCATGCCTGTCGGGGCACTCTTGTCTGTCGCCCACATGGCTGCATCGCCGGCACCCCGCAAACCAATCGTCCAGATGACATCGGGATACTTCTTCCATCCCTGCACCGATTCCCGCCACATCGCTTCCATCTTTTCACGGCTCGTCAGATAGGAAAACGCAACATTTTCTCCCCGCTCCTTCCAATACTGGACAAAAACGCGGCCGCTCAGGCCCAGGGGTTCCTGATGGTGCATGGTGATGTACAGCCCCCTTTGGGAACAGATTCTTACAAGGGCTTCCTCCGCAGGGTTGCTGATCCAGATGAAACTGGAGGGTATCACCAGGTTGTACCGGCACCGGACCAGCGCTTCAGCGATATGCTCCATGACCTCAGGGGCGATTACGTGGTTGAAGAACGTGTAGTCTATGCAACGAAGCGCCCCGGAATCTTTCCACCCGGTCAGGAAATCCTCGTCATTGATGAACCATCCCCGGAATTTGAAGTCCGGTGGGCCCTGGACGATCTGTACGTCCTCCCATTCGAGACGGTCCATGGAAGGACAGGCCGCATCATTCCAAAAGGCCATGGGATCCACTCCGAGGTACTGTTCGATGAAATCATAGACGGCGAACATCGTCCCGCGCGGATCCGAACCCTGCATTGTCAGAACGCCGTCCCGTACAGAAACCTCATACGCTTCCCAGCGGACGTCTCCGGTCGCTGTCCCTATGAAGACGCCGCCCTTCCGGGCTTTCTTCCCCCGGCGGAGTTCCAGATCGATGCCCGTGATTGACTTCACGTCAGAGACAAGGTCCTTGGCGGCCAGGAAAACATATTCAGGCTCGCCAGGAGCCACCGTTACGGTGGCCTTCCGGTCCGGAGATGCCAGACAGAAGGCGCTCAGAACGAGGAGCAATAGAGAATGAAACATGATACAGTACTTTATTTCCCGCCCAGGACTTTCCGGACGATATCGTAGTAGATGAAGGGGTCCCCAACGGTTGTAGGGTTGATATGGTAGGGCCTCTGCGAGGCGCTGGCATCACAGATGCCCCAATGAATCCCATCGCAAGTATCGTCATAAGAGCCGATTACGGCATATTCCGCAGCCCCTAAAGCCCATCGGACCCGTTTCTCCCATTCGGCCGCGTCGACCCGTGCCCAGTCCTGCGGCGGCACGCCGGCATTCGGGGCGCAGAAGCGTACGGTCCCGTCCGAGCTCTCGGAAGTATTCCTGTAACCCCATCCGTCAGAGGATGTTGCGACAATCGGATCATTGACCTGGCAAGTCCCGAGACGGAACTTGGCGAGGTTGTTTTTGTCCTCGTCCGGGGTGTTTTCCCAAAGCGGCCAGAATGTCTCTCCCGGCAGGAATACCACCATCAGCGGCCGGTCATCCCCGAAACCATACCGGCGGTAAGCGGGGTCCTGGGCATACCTTTCCCAAACGAAACCGGCGACCTGATTCCAGTATTTCATGGTCCATGCAGCCGGATTACCGATGAATATCAGGAACTCAATCCCCTTTTCGTGACAGACGGTGACGATGTTGTCAAGCATCAATCCGAACTCGTCCCATGCAGGATGGACCCCTTCCAGATGGATTCGTCCCTCCTCGCCCATTTCCCATTCCGGCGGGTTCGTGAAGTCCACGCTGACGACACGGATTCCTGCGTCTTTTATTTTCTGGAGAATATCCCGGACCTGGCCGATATCTTTGTAGTCGTGGGAGGGATTCCATTCGTCCCGGACCAGGAAAGTGCTGCCGGAATTCATGGTCCGGCAACAGATCAACAGGTGGCAGACCGGAACAGGCCCTTTCTGACTTTTCTGCCCGCAAGAAGGCAGAAAGAATGATAACGCGGCCATCAAGGCGGCAAGAAGGATTACTCTTCTGCTCATTGAAGATTCGTACTAATGCATGTTGAATAACAAAGATAGGTTTTTTTCCGCCGCCGGCAACCTTTTCGTTGCGATTCCCGGTTTTGATGGCAGGGATGTCACCCTTTCGGCTACGGTGAACGGGAAGTTGTAACGGAACAGGCCACATCACCGCGGCCTGTTTTATTGTTCTTCTGGTTTCGGGAAGGGCTGTTCTTCGGGTGATTTCATATAATCTATGGCCTTCTCTGGGGAGACGACGCTACGTCCAAGTCGCTTTTCGACTTCTTTGCGGGCCGTTTTCGCTTTGCAATACGCCCTCTCACCACTGCTACAGTAACTCCAGATAACGTGACAAAAACACGTTGTAGATGCAATAGGACACACCTTCCTCGCTGATATCGGTCAGGACCAGCTCTTTATCTACCAGCGTCCTCAGGTTTTTCAGGACTGCCGGTCCGGAACTCAGGCGATGCCGCTGGATGAAGTCCGACGATGTCGGGTGCAGCACCACCTCGTCTTTTGCAATGGCTTTCAACAGTTTCCATTGGGCGGGCGTGATCAGCCGCTGGATTTCCAGAAAGCGGTCCCGGTTCGAAGTCAGGATAATTTCCTTTGCTCTGCGCAGGTCTTCATCTGTGACAACGGACCCTGACAGATGGAAAACCTCATTGCACAGCGATTGTGTATAGAAAGTATGGTTGCGTGTCCACGTGATTATCTCTTCGATACATTCCCGGGGAATCGTTTTCCCTGCTCCACGGAAATGTGTTTCTATAAAGGCAGAATAAACTCCGGCGTCCAGCTTGGCAACAGGAATGTTCGTAGTGCTTTCATAGAAAGGCTTGAGAGCGTTGGTGAACATGTCCGCCATGATGTGTTTCTTGCTTCCGCAAAAAATAAAACGAACATTGCGCAGAGGCTGGATGTATGTCCTCAAAAGGGCTTCCATATATACGTCAGGGTATTCCCGCACTTGCTGGAATTCGTCTATGGCCAGCACGACCGGTCGCTTGTAACTATCCAAATACGAAAAGATGGACTTGATGGTCTGTTCCTTTTGAGTCGTAGTCTGAAAAGCGAAGCTCAGTGTTGGAGAGCCATTGACAGGGTCGTAGCCCAGCAAGGGGCGGATACCTTTCAGAGCCTTGAAGAAGTCCTTTATCCGGTTTTGCCGATTCAGGACCCTGGTGACGGCTTCTGCAAGCAATTTCACAAAATCATCTATACTCTGACTGGAACTGATGTCCATGTAAAAAGTCTCGTAAGACAGGTCTCTGTCCTTGATTTCTTCGAAGGCGCGATAAATCAGCCCGGTTTTGCCCAAACGACGGGGCGATATCAAGGTGACATTCCTTCCGTTGGTCATGCAGTCCAACAGGCGGGCGGTCTCTTCTTCCCGGTCACAAAACAGATCCTTGCTTTTATAAGGTTCCAGAATAAACGGATTATCCATATCCACAGGTTTTTGCAAATATACATCGCTATCTTTGATTAACCAAGAGTTATTAACAAAAAGTTAATTACGCCCCTCCTCCCGTCATCCTTAACAAGACCTGTCGCCAGATGATCCGCAGATAAGTGGATTTTGCAAAATAATCACAAAACAGCAAGACAATGAATCTTCGTGACTTCAAGAAAGGTCATAAAGAATTGTAATGACTGATGTCGGGATATATCGAAACAGGCCGCATCACCGCGGCCTGTTTCATTGTTTATCAGGTTTCGGGAAAGGCAGTTCTTCGGGAGATTGTATATTGTCGATGGCCTTTTCAGGTGAAACAACGCTATGTCCAAGCCTCTTTTCGACCTCCTTGCGAGCCGTTTTAGCAACCTCAGCGCCTTCTTTGGCCACGCCGGCGTTTTCTGACAATCCTTCCGGGTCGCGCTGTTTGCTGATTTCTGTTGCCGTCTCTTCCGCAAGAGCATTGAGCAGAAGTTCCATATTGGTCATATTATCCCTCAAATTTTCTTTCGTAAGGCCCTTGTATTTCTTGTACTCCTTCGTGGTAAAGCCACTCCAGGTCTTGGACATAAGGTCTGTCAAGAAAGCAAAGTCCACTTCTTTGGTTATCCCACCCCGTTTCCATTCATCGGTAAGACCTTTGCGAATTTCGATGGATTTGATTCTACGGTTTATCCAGGCCTCCGAATAACCCAGGCGCCGATAATCGGCCACTGCCTGATCAATGCTGCGTTCTGGATCGATCATCTGATTAATCCGCTCTGCTGCAACCTGCGCCATCCAACGCTTGAAGGGTTCTGCCTTTTTTGAGGGGATGGACTGAATGATTCGGAACATTCCTTCAAGATTGGCGCATCGCATCTTTTGTGGGCCACCGACTGTCTTAATTGAAAGGAGGGGTACAATTTGTACCCACCCTTTAGCAAGTTCCGGGTCGCGCAGTTTCATCCTCTTGACATACTGCTTTGGATCTGTGCTTTCTGTGAGGACTTCAATGACATCCTCCAGAACAAAATACCATTTGTCTTCATCTTCCACCCATACTGTCCTGACCTTCTTGTTCTCGAACAACTGTATTTTCTCTATATCGGACATATTCCCATCGTTTTCACAAAGATAATCCAATTGCTCTGTGAATCCAAATCGTTGCAAGGTCCTGCCACAGGTATGGCCGGTAGTGCCCTGGATCTGTTTGATTTGTTTATTATTATGTGTATATTAATCGGCTGATTAATTTATCCACAATATGTTACGTAAGATATTTCTGGCCGCATCCTTCCTGATAGGAGTCGTTGCATGTTCCTCCAACCGGACATGCACCATTACAGGTTCTGTCAGTCCGCAACCAGACAGTGTATATCTGGTAGATAACGCGGGAAAACGTCTGGATGCCACCGCTGTTCAAGAGGGTGCTTTCACCCTGACCTGCGAAAGGAATCCCCAGCGCGGAGTCTCCGTCATCACCGTGCCGAAGGGCGACCCTGTCAACCTGATCCCAGATAGCAAGGAAATCAATGTCACGATAAAAGACGGGATGGTTACCGTAGGAGGCAGTCCGCTTTCAGAAGAGCTGCAGGAACTCCAGCAATGGATGAAGGATCATTTTATGAGCTACAACACCCGGGCGATGTCACTGTCGGAGAGCGGGGATGAAGCAGGCGCCGAAGCCCTCATGGTGGAAATGCACAAAGCCATGGCTGAACATTGCAAGGAGGTTTATCTGAACCACTTGCAGGATCCTGTAGGGGTGCAGGCCATGTCCATGCTCACATTCGAAGCCTCCGATGAAGAATTCATCCGCCTATATGAACAGGGCGGAGAGTGCATCCATGCCGATGCGATGATTGCCGGCCGGTACGAGTCCCTCACTGCGACCCGGAGAACAGTCATCCAATTGAATTCCACGGGGGAAGATTTCATCGAAACAAAAGGAAACCTGTCTGATTATATCGGTCACGGAGCCTATGTCCTGGTGGATTTCTGGGCCTCCTGGTGCGGCCCCTGCCGGGAAGAGATGCCGTTTGTCGTCAATGCCTACAATGACTATAAGGACAAAGGCCTTGTGGTTCTGGGAATTCCCGTCCGGGATAAACTGGAAGCGACGAAAGAAGCCATGAAACAGCTCGGCATCCGCTATCTACAGATACTGGATCCTGAAACCACCCTTGCCCAGGAATATGGGGTCAACGGCATTCCCCACCTGTTCCTCTTCGGCCCCGACGGGAAAGTCCTTAAGGACGGAATGCGGGGCGAAGGAATCGATGCCGTCCTGAAACCGATATTTCAAAAATAATCAATATCTTTGCATCGAATTAAAACAGCAAGACAATGAATCTTCGTGACTTCAAGAAAGGCATTAAAGAATTGTAATAATTGATGTTGTCTTATAATATAGGCCTCGAGGTTATTCGGAAACCTTGGGGCCTTTCTTTTTCAAGAGTCATGTTGGCCCTGCCGCTTTAAATGACGGAAGCATGCTGCCGAATGCACATTTTTCGCGTTTTGAAAGTCGACGGCATGTTTTGAAAGTGCCGTTTTTTTCGTTTTGATTCAATATGAATCAAGACGGGGACTATCTTAGAAATTCAAATACAGCGGTATGAACTCAACTGATCGACAATGGTATGAAGCACCCTCGGTCAAGGTAATCGGGGTGGCACAAGGCGGTGTGATTTGCGCAAGCAAAACGGTGACGATAGAGTCTCCGGATTTCAACCCGTTCAATAATGAAGAAGAGTGGTAAAAAGGAGGACAAGGTTATGAGAATGTATGTTTTGATGATTGCGACGATGTTCGCGCTTGTATCCTGCGGGAAGGAAATCCTTGAACCGGCGAAAGAGATGGGTGAGCCGGCAGCAGCTTCCATCGCTTTTAACCTTAAGGTAAACCATCCTAATGCGTCCAAGGCCCTCAAGAGCGGCTGGGAAGCCGGGGATGCCATTTTTGTGTTCTTCAACAATGTCCCGGCGCCGAAGTTCCTGAAGATGAGCTATGACGGCTCCGCATGGACGAGCGCGGAGATGGACGGTGGCACGGCTACGGACGGAGCCCTTGGCCTGAAAAACGGCGATACCGGCACGATGCGGGCCGTATTCCTGCCCTTCGGCAGCGATGCGACGGTGTCGGCCAGCGGCACGAACTTCGTGTTCAACAAGACCTAGTACGCCTACTACCTGACGGCGACGCTTGATTACACGGTAACCGACAACAAAGTGTCCGGCGCTTTCGACATGACAATCCCGGAGGGCTATGTGCAGTTCTTCGTGGAAGACGCCGCTGCAACCGACGAGGCCTACTGGCTGGGCTGCGATGCCGTCATCCCCACGGGGGTGGCCTCCATAAGCGCTGACGGCACAATCACCGAGACCAGCGACATGAGGGCTGTCGACGACATGCCCGGCTACGCCTACAGCAGTGGATACCTGTTCAGCGGAAAGCTCGTCGGTTCATATTCATATGGCCAGAACTACTACTTCGCCAAGACCAAGACGGCCGACAACTCCCGCGCCGACTATTTCGTCACCGGCAAGACCCTTGAGAGCCACAGCGCCGTGAAACTGCCCGCCAACGACGACATCTATGCGGTAGTATCCGGAATACCGAACGACGGGAAATGGGTCCCCGTCGGCAGTGGCATACCTGTAACGCTATATCATTCTGATCTGACCACTTCGCTCGGTACGTGGCATACCTGCAACTACAACCAGTCTGTCCCGGAAGCAGTCGGATCTACATACACTTTTGCTGACGCCAACTCCCTGGGTGCCACATTGCCGACAAAAGAACAGTTTGAACTGACCAATAATTCCAGCGATTGTTACTGGATATCGGTTCATGGTCAGCAGGGGACCGTAGTCAAGGCCGCCCGGGGGTTCCTGTTCTTTCCTGCCCATGACGGTACCAATGGCGGTTTTTGGTCTTCCACAATAGACAGCAATGACAATAACTACGCGTGGTCTTTCTACATCAGTGGGCCCGTTCACACAGTGGGACGTACTGTTTGTTCTAGAAGCTACCCCATACGCCCCGTCTTAATCACTCCTTCGACGGTGGAATTCAGCGTCTCGTCCACGAGTAAAGTCGCTATCGCGCCCGGCAACCTGCAGGCCACCTACGACGCTTCGGCGCAAACCTGGACCTGGGACTTCGCGGCCCATCAGTACGACCGCATCGGCAATGCGCCCGGCAACACGACCATTACGACCGAAGTGAAAGAAACTACCGAGCCTTATGCCAGACTGTCCGAAAGCGGTACGGTGGACCTCTTCGACTGGAGCACCGCTTACACCTATTACGGCATTTCGACCTCCAATGACGGCACCTACACGAATGCTACCACAGCCGTATTTGTGGACTGGGGAGGCCTGCCGATCGGCGACTATTCTCCCGGCTATTGGCGTACACCGTCCTGGGCTGAGTTGGATTATCTGCTGTTCTCCCGCAGCGCTTCCACCATCGGAAGTACGGAAAACGCGCGTTTTCTCAAAGTATCATCCGTCGTCGGGATGATGGGCCTCATCATCTTCCCGGACCAGTTTACCTGGGACGATACCATGATGGGAACAGCGCCTTCGTGCAACAATTCCGGAGGTGCCGGCAGCGGTACCTTCTCCGCCGCCCAGTGGGCCGCCCTGGAGGCCGCCGGCGCTGTTTTCCTTCCCTGCACGGGCCATCGTACCGGCCCGACTTACGTGGAGACTTCAAATGCCAATTCCCCTTCTCTCGGGTGTTATTGGGTCAGTGATGTAAGCAGGCACCCCAATCTCGGTCCAGGCTTCTTGTGGATGACATTTGGTCCCCGGTATGGTTCGGTTGGAAGGGAGTACAGATACAACACTATATCCGGCGCGGCGGTCCGCCTTGTCCATGACCTGTAAAGCGGCTGGGATAATTTGTGTATCTTTGCAAGGATGAGACTCTTCCGGTTTATAGCGACCTTTTTGCTCCCGGTCGTGCTTGCCTGGGGGTGTGGAATGCCCGGTCAAGCCGGGCAAGACGTTGCAGACAGTGCCGGGGACGACGCCCCCTGGCAGGAGCTGCGGGTCGAGCGGCTATCGGATTTGAATGTGCCTCGGAGCGGACACTTCCTTGCCTGCGTCGGGGGAGAACTGACTGTCATCGGCGGACATACGACAGGATTCATCCCCACGGCCACGGCCGAATATTTCCAAGGTGGGAGCTGGCATCTGCTGGACACTTATTTCCCGCACGATTTCGGTTTCGGAGTTGTTCTCCCTTCGGAGCAGGTGCTCGCGGGAGGCGGCTGCGCCGAGCCTTTCGGCATCGGACAGACCTGGGGCGTGGAACTGTACGACCCCTCCACGCACAGCTTTTCACCGCTCCCCATCCTGGATGTCAAGCGGGGCGCGAATACCAGCGCCGCCCGCCTCTCGGACGGCCGTATCATCGTCTCCGGCAACTGGTATGCGGAGGATAGGATTTCAGCCTATTCCCCTGAGTCTGGCGGGGAAACCCGACGTGCGCCTGCGCTGGAACGCTCCCTGCCGCTCATCCTTCAGACAGCTCCGGACAATGCCCTGATACTGAGTTCATCCGGCTCTCGGGGTGAACATCTTGATCCTGTCGCGGACCGCCTGAAAGGAGAGCCTCTCGAAGTGCCGCTGCTGCGGGAATGGGAGGCGTGGTTCCGAGCCGACGTATGCCGGATAAGTGATTATTTCATCGGCGACGAGACCGTGGGCGGATATGCCTGGATATTCCCTGCCATCCGGAAGGCCGACGGGCAATTGGGGCTGATCAAGGTGGTCGGAGAGGAATTTTCCGTATTGGAGACGGAAAGGCCCCTGCCTATGGCAAGTGCGGACGGGGAGGCGCTGACTCCCGGCGCCATCCTGCTTGCCGACAGGGAGAAAAGATGCGCCTGGATCATCCGGGCTGACGTAGGGACGGGAGAAATCGATTTGGCCAGAGTAGATTACGGCGAGGCGCTCAGCGGAGGAAAGGCACCCGTAAGCCTGTACAGGGCAGAAGTGCCTGACGGCCGCACTGTCCATTCGATAGGGGCGGTCCCGATGCCCGGAGGCCGTATCGCGTTTGTCGGCGGTCTTGTAGACTCTGACAATTATCATCCTGACGGCATAGCGTTTATCCTTCACACGGAGCCGGTTGAAAGGGCCGCCCTGCCGTGGCCGTGGATCATCTTGGCCGGGCTTCTTCTCGCTGCGACCGTTTTGTTCCTGATACTCAGGCATCGAAAAGACAGGCTCCCCTCCGTTGAGCCTGAAGACCCTTTTGCAGATTTGATGGAGCGGATCACCCGGCAAATGGAAGAAGGACGCATTTTCCTGAATAAAGGCCTGTCTAAAGATGACCTCGCCCGGGCCGTCCACTCGAATTCCCGCTACATATCCGACTGCATCAACCGCAAAGCCGGGTGCTCGTATATTGATTATGTAAACGATTACCGCATCCGGTATGCGCAGCAACTCCTGTACGAGAATCCCGATATGCGTCTGTCCGAAATCAGCGACGAATCCGGTTTCTCCAGCGAGGTTACCTTCTACCGCAATTTCAAAGCCCGGACGGGACAGACCCCCAGCGAATGGCTGAATGCCCAGAAAGACTGGTATTAATATTCAAGAAAAATCACTATCTTTGCCTCCGAATTAATTCAGAGAGATATGAATTTAAGAGACTTCAAAAAAGACGTTGAGTATTTCATCGGTGAATTCGTAGACGACTGCACCCTCTTCGTTTCCCTCAATCCGGACAAGGCTGACGACAAAGTCGCCGCCGTCCTGGAAGAGGCTGTCGATCTGTACAACGAAATGAAAGACAAAGCCAACGCCAAGGTAGAGGGCAAGAAGGCCGCCTACTTCACTGCACTGCGCAAGGAAATGTTCGACAAGGTCGACGCCCTGTACGAAAAGCTCAGCGGCATCGTCTCTGCCAAATAATTCCTTTTGAAATCAACAAGAGGCTGGCCAAAGATCTTTTTGGTCAGCCTTTTATCCATTCCTGCCAAGCCACATTCCCCAAATGGAAAAAATGACGATCCAGAGGCTGCTGCGACTGCTTTCCGCACTGGCCCTCTTCCTCCCCACGACTGTCCTTTCGCAGAATCCGTTCCCATCGTTGCGTCAATTGGAGGAGGGATTCCGCACCCCGCCGGACTCCGTTCAGATCGGAGTATACTGGTATTGGATCAACAACAACATTTCCAAGGACGGCGTCGTCAAGGACTTGGAAGCGATGAAAAAGGTCGGGATCAACCGCGCTTTCATCGGCAACCAGTCTACCGGCAACTTCCCCTACGGGTCGGTCAAACTCTTCTCTGATGAATGGCTCGACATCACCCGCCAGGCCATGAATACAGCCGGAGACCTGGGAATTGAAATCGGCATGTTCAACTGCCCGGGATGGAGCCAGTCCGGCGGTCCCTGGATCACACCGGAACAAAGCATGAAATATGTGGAGTTCGAGGAACAGCACATCACCGCTGACGGCCGCCTGATCCATCTGTTCATGCCCGAGGCTCCGCCGGAGAGGATCATCTCCATGGTGGCCTATCCCCGTATCCAAGGAAAATCCCAGTCCTGGAGGATTCCGGGTGGGGAAAATGGGGTTTTGCAGATTACCCTGAAACCGGATTCCCCATTCACCGCCAGAACCCTGACCCTGCAATGTGACGGCACGGTGAGGACGCCGGTCCGCCTCGTCAACGATAACGGGCAGGAACTGGCCTCCTTTACCTATGACAGGCATAATGCCAGCCTGAACACCGGATTCAAGCCTTTCGCCCCCTGGGTTGAATCGCTTCCGGAGAGCCCTGCCGGGAATTATACCCTCTACATTGACAAGCCGCCGAAAGAAGACATTGTCCTTACTCTGTCGGAGATTCCTGCCGTGGAACGGTATGTGGACAAGTCGCTGGCAAAAGTTTTCCAGGATCCCCTCCCGATGTGGGACTACTACATGTGGGATACGCCCGCGGAAAGCGGGGACCGGCGTTATTACGTGGATCCGTCCCAAGTCATCGATCTGACCCCCCGGATGGATAACGGGCGCCTTCTGTGGCTGGCCCCTGCCGGAGAATGGACGGTCCTGACCGCCTACATGAAATCCACGGGGGTGAAGAATTCTCCCGCCGTGGAAGAAGGCACCGGGCTGGAGGTGGACAAGATCAACAAGCGCTATATCCGTGATCATTTTGAGGCGTTTATCGGAGACCTGATCCGCAGGATCCCGCCCGAGGACAGGAAAACCTGGAAGGTAGTCGTGGAGGACAGCTACGAAACCGGCAGCCAAAACTGGACGGACGACATGGCCGCGGTATTCGAAAAAACCTATGGCTACTCCCCGCTCCCCTGGCTGCCTGCGCTGAAAGGCACCGTAGTAGGCAGCGTCGACCAGTCAGACCGGTTCCTGTGGGACCTCCGCCGGCTGATTGCAGACCGTGTCGCCTATGACTATGTCGGCGGGCTCCGGGAGGAATGCCACAAACACGGGATGGAAACCTGGCTGGAGAATTACGGTCACTGGGGATTCCCCGGCGAATTCCTCTTGTACGGAAGCCAGTCGGACCAGATTGCCGGCGAGTTCTGGAGCGAAGGGACCCTGGGTAACATCGAGAACCGGGCTGCCTCGTCCTGCGGCCACATTTACGGCAAAGACCGGATCTGGGCAGAGTCCTGCACGGCCGGGGGCCCTCAGTTCAACCGCTATCCCCGGCTGATGAAGCAGCGGGTGGACCGCTTTTTCTGCGAGGGCATCAATGCCAGCCTGTTGCACCTGTACATCCAGCAGCCGGATGACCGCAAACCGGGCCTGGACGCATGGTTCGGCAATGAATTCAACCGCAACAACGCCTGGTTCGACGGATTCGGACCATTTGTAACGTACCTGAAGCGCTGCAACTTACTGCTCCAGCAAGGGCGCTATGTGGCCGATGCGGCGTACTTTATCGGAGAAGATACTCCCAAGATGACAGGAGCCTGCGACCCGCCCCTTCCGGAAGGATACGCTTTCGACTACATCAATGCCGATGTCCTGAAGAACCATGCCCGGGTCATAGACGGCCGGCTGGTGCTGGACAGCGGAATGGAGTACAGCGTACTGGTCCTGCCCAGACAGGAAACCATGCGGCCCGAGATGCTCGAATGCATCTATAACTTTGTCGAACAGGGGCTTGCGATTGTCGGTCCTGCCCCGCTCCGCTCTCCCAGCCTGCAGGATTACGGACATGCCGATGCACGGGTCCGGGACCTCGCTTCGAAGATATGGAACGGCAGCGGCCGGTGTGGCGCCGGGCGGGTGTATCCTGACGGGACCGCCATGGAGACCGTATTCTCGGATTTGGGTATCTCCCCGGATTTCCAGTACAACGGTGACGCGAAAATGCTGTTCATCCACCGCACGCTCGGGCTGCCGGGAGATCTTTTCTTTGTATCCAACCAGGAAGACAAGCCGGTGGAAATCCCGGCAAGCTTCCGGGTGAATCCGGCACTGGAGGCTGAACTCTGGAATCCCGTCACGGGAGAGACTCGCGGCGTGGCAAAAGACGCCTCCGGACACATCAACCTGCGGCTGGACCGCCTGGAAAGCACATTCATTATCTTCCGCCGACGCGCCGCAGAGCCATTTGTCTGCGAAAAAACAAAGACAATCGGGATGAAAAGGGCCTCCTGGAAAGTACATTTCGACGCCTCTGCCGGCCATCCGGCTTTTTCCAAGTCCCTTAAACTGCAGGATTGGACAGCGAACCATGACCCTACCGTCCGGTATTACTCTGGTAGTGCCCTGTATACCAATACCTTCACGCTCGTGAAGAAAGATCTGAAAGGAGCCCGCATCACCCTTGACTTGGGCGAGGCAATGGTCATCGCCTCTGTCAAAGTGAACGGACAGGACGCGGGCGGGGCCTGGACTTACCCCTACCGGCTGGACATCAGCCCATGGGTCAAGAAAGGAAAGAACGTCCTGGAAATCAGGGTCTGGAACAACTGGCGGAACCGTCTGATCGCAGACGAGCAGCTGCCGGCGGAACAACGCCTGACCTGGACCAATATCCAACCCTGGAAAGCCGAAGACAGCCTTCAGCGTTCAGGACTGCTGGGCCCCGTTGAGATTACCGTAGAATACTGATTCAGGTTTCGCATCCGCGAAATTCTTTATTAGGGAGGCCTGCAAAGGCCGACAGCCTTTTCCCTCCCCGAGGGAGGGAAAACGGGAATTGGGAGGGGTAACGTGATAAATAATATAATAGCAGACGTTACCCTCTCCTCCA
>Ga0256405_10002595_pt1 | contig 40657 bp, 40 predicted proteins | sample RumenRJG_02DNA_FD_189096 | JGI IMG/M metagenome (GOLD analysis project Ga0256405, IMG submission 189096) | Bovine rumen microbial communities from Lethbridge, Alberta, Canada - RJG_02 | ecosystem: Host-associated > Mammals > Digestive system > Stomach > Rumen | place: Canada: Alberta... | reverse complement strand
CACAGAACAAGCACTCGGACGACCATAATAGTTAAACATCAATCCAGATGATCTCAATTTTTCGAAAAAACGAGGTTCATCTGGGTGGTGCACTTTTTTTTAGTCAGTTTTGACACCCCAACCAATAATTAGTTTATATAATTTTTTGGTGACCCCTTACTCCCTTACGGTGAATACTGGACCGAACACGATATGGCACTGATCTAGTATTTTAAAAAAGAGAGCCGACTCGTACCGGCTCTCAACCCTTTTTTATAGCACTATTCCCAGCGTTCTCATCATTTCAAAAAGGGAAGACGTTTTAACACCCAGAGCTTTTGCCACATCTGGAATTTTAGCAATTCTATTTGGTGCCTTTGGACTTAACCCCCCAGATGGTGCCTCCAATGTAACAACTGTATACCCATTTGCTTTAGCTGCCGCAATCAGCCATGGATCTGCAATATTTGCCGGCCCCCATGCGGCTAACGCACTTTCTTTGTACAAACCACTCGTTTGTAGATACTGTAAAACAGACTGATAATTAGCTATTACTGATTCAGTCTTATAGTCACAAACGCTAATGATCTCTTCATTTGACTTGATCCAATAGGTGAGATCATCCTCGCCTTTAAGCAATTCATCTTTGACCTTATCCAGCAATACTATTCGGTTGTTTTTAAATACACTTGCCAGTTTTTCCCAAAAAGATGGTACTATGTCAAACGCATAATAAAGGCGATACGGTGTTATAAGAGCATTAGCATCAATCAAAAATGTTTCTGAAGATCTCACCAATTGCTTACACCCCCCACCTTATATGCCACCTTCGGGAAAGTGTTTTTGTTTGTATTTGTTAACCTAAAAGCCTCTGTGTAACTGGTTCTTCCAATCATAATGCTTTCGCACAGTGCTTGAACAACTCCTTTATCTAATCTGCTTCCCATGGTATTGTAAAAATCGCCACCACTTTTAATCTTTTCTTGCCTGTTCTTGTTATACTGAGCTATAACCTGGTTTGCAATTTTCCTATACAAATCACCATCAATTAGGTTATTATCCAGAGCTCTCCGAGCAATTACTGTAATACCGACATGGAATACTTTTGCCAGTTCAGAAAATCTTTCAATATCTTTTTCTTCCTTAACAGACTGACCCCATGCTAATAAGAATTCTCCATTTGGAACCAGCAATTCTGCTGCGACTGCATTGCATAGTGTTTCTATCGCAGAAACAGTACTAGTGGAATTCTGACGATCATTAAATAAATCATCTCTTCCTAATGCGATATGTGCTGCCTCGTGTAATAAAGAAAACAATCTGGCCCCATCTGTATCAACAGCATTAATAAAGATTAATGGAGCCCATTCATTTGCCATTGCAAATGCTCGAAATTCATCAGTATTTAATGGACGTCTCGTATTATTCTTTACGACTCCATTCATCATTACAATGACGCTGGCTTGATTTAGTTTTTCACGCCAATAGGAAAAAGAACCTCTTGCACTGTCAGTTTCTTCATACCACTGCACAGGAATCTCAAGATACTCTCTTATGCTTCTAGCAATTTCATCCGGATCGTTACTATTACTTGTCAAACCGAAGAAGGTGCATTTTTCATATCCAGCATCCTGCCGATATGTTTCCATCCACTCTTGAACAGCCTCCATTTCAGAAATAGTATCAATAAGGTTTCTGCTCGGTTCAATTAAGGCAACACTATCTACCGTTCTGTAGTCAATCAATTTTATACTTTCCTTTGGTGGTGTTTTTAAGAAAAAATACCCCAGCGGAATACAAGCCTTCTTGCTAAAATCTTCTATTTGATTGAAAGTAGGTACTTTTGTCCCATCCAACCAATGTTGAATATTATTTAGCAAAACAGCATCTATTCGGTCTTCTTTTGTCTGTTTTAAAGCCCATTTTATAATCTCAGGCTGAATATCAACCGCTATACTTGGCACAAGCATACCTCCTTTCTATTATTTCTCAATATAATTATATCAAAAAATCTTCATTCTGAGACGCAGCGTTCAAAAGAATGCTTGACTTTTTTAAATCCATGTGATTTACAGAGTATTTATTATCTTTAACAGTTTTAAAATAATGCCAATATACGGATCTGTGCTACACTCTCCTCTGTATATTCATTTAAAGGTGTGGCACTCGGTTTATTTGCAATTATACGCTTATAATTTATATATCGTTTTTACGTATATCTTTCGTTTTTATAAGGAGAGACCTCCTGATCTCTCCAACTTCCTGTGTCTCATATCCTGCTGTTCAGCTGTCCTGCCGCATTTCTGTTAGCGCTTTCAGGTATCCGAGCAGCCTTCCCTGGTTTCCTTTATCCAGTGCAAGAAAATCCATTACGGCGCTGCCATATTCCGAATTCTTGTCGATCAGTATCATATCGGACGGGTTGCTCCGGCTTCCGACTCCGTCAGTGCCTCCCAGCAGCTCATAAGGCGTCACATCCAGCACATTGCAGATGATCAGGATCTTCTCGCTCACCGGATTTGTCTTCTTCCTCTTCCAGTCGCTTATGCTGCTCTGGGCGATCCCCGTCTTCTCTGAAAACTCCTTCTGGCTCATCCCACGCTTATCCAGCAGTTCAAATATCCTCTCCGATATAGTCATTTCTCACCTGCTCCTCTTTCATCTAAAACAGATACGAACTTACTATAGCAATAGCATAAGCCGTTAAATTCGTCAATACAAATTAATCCGTTTATAAAAATTTAATGGTGTCAAGCACCTAATTCCCGCTGATCTTCTTTGCTTCCTTCAGGTTCGCGGCCGGCACAACGGCTTTCGTGATCCCGCACTGTCTTGCCGCCGTGATCATAGAAAGGACGCCCGTACAGGGACGTATCCTGCCATCAAGGGATAATTCGCCGATAAACACATACTTGTCTATATCCCTCGCAGCGATCTGGTCTGTCTCGGCGAGAAGTGCCAGCGTCATCCCCAGGTCGTAGTGGGATCCCCTCTTCCGCCGGTTGCCGGGCGCAAGGCTGATCAATGTTTTGTCCTTGGGAAGGTCATAGCCGTAACAGGTTATGGCGGCCTGGATCCGCTCTCCGGCTTCCTTAACCGCCTGGTCTCCCAGACCTATGATGGAGACCATCTGCTGCTGCCCCCTGATCGTCGCAGCCTCAATCTCTACGGGAAATCCTTCTATCCCTTCCAGCGCCATGCTCTTTACCATGGTAGCCATAACTCATTCTCCTTCATGTCTTTCATGATCAGCATTTCCTGTTCCGCATGGGAGATCTTTCCTTCCACAAAAATGCGGTATTGTTCACGCGGGTCTGTCCTAAAAGCCCCCAGCACCCGGGAGGTATCTGTTACGATCTCCCCTTCCTTCCTGCTGCCATCAGTCATATAATGCCGGTAGCTGCTGTATTCATATGCAAGCGGTTCCCTAACCATTGTCGCTTTGACCGGGTTCAGGTGTATATACCTGCTGACTTCCAAGAAATATCTGTCATCCTCGATCAGGCAGGACGTGTACCGGGAATCAAACAGGTGTCCATCATAGCCATATTTCTGATTGAACATCCGGGCATAATGGTTCATCACCGGCTTCATGATCTTCCAGATCGGGTCGTTCACAGTCGTAAGTTCCAGATGAAAATGGTTCGTCATCAGGCAGTATGCCTGAAGGACAAACGGGTACCTGTTCTGTACTTCCTTCAACAGCCTGAGGAAAAGGCCATAGTCATCCCTGTCGCGATAGATCACGCCATGCCGGTTGCCTCTTCCCATGATGTGGTAACTTGCCCCTTCATACCATTCCCTCTTTTTTCTCGTCTCTCTGCCCCTCTCTCTTCCCTGTGTATCTTCAACTCTGCCGTTTATAACAATTATATCGTTTATACGAATATCTGCTGTATTTATAAGGAGAGACCTACAGATCTCTCCAACTCTCTGCCGTTCAGCTGTCCTGCCGCATTTCTGTAAGCGCTTTCAGGTATCCGAGCAGCCTTCCCTGATTTCCTCTATCCAGGGCAAGAAAATCCATTATAGCGCTGCCATATTCCGAATTCTTGTCGATCAGTATCATATCGGACGGGTTGCTCCGGCTTCCGACTCCGTCAGTGCCTCCCAGAAGCTCATAAGGCGTCACATCCAGCACATTGCAGATGATCAGGATCTTCTCGCTCACCGGGTTCGTCTTCTTCCTCTTCCAGTCACTTATGCTGCTCTGGGCAATCCCCGTCTTCTCCGAAAACTCCTTCTGGCTCATCCCCCGCTTATCCAGAAGTTCAAATATCCTCTCCGATATAGTCATTTCTCACCTGCTCCTCTTTCATCTAAAACAGATACGAACTTACTATAGCAATAGCACAAGCCTCCAAATTCGTCAATACAAATCACTACGTTTATAAAAACTTAATGGTGTCAGGCACCAAGGTCATCAAGGTCACAAAGTTCCCCTCCATGAACTCAGCTGTCTCTTTCGGCCTGTTCACGCCAGCCGCATGCACAATGAAATCACAATCGGAGCAGAAGCGATTTAAATCCTCTTCTGTGTTGTTCCTGTCGTATTCATAAATGGCATCGATATGGAGATTAGGCCTCGTCCGATTCTTTCCATCTCTGATCGCTTTCAAATTCTCTACAAGGTTTCGACCTAAAGCTCCGGCCGCACCCGTTACAAGTATATTCATTCCTTTTCCCCGTTCTTCCGATTTTTTCATTTTCCTTCTTCACCCGGCTGTGTGTGATAAGAGACGCGGTGGATGTAGGCGGCATGTGCTGATCAGTATTTCCGCCACACCATTTTATTCACAACGCCTATGTACCCCTGAATGATGCGAACAACCTTCATGGAAACTGTCTCATCAACATAGTCCGGACAGGGTTTACCAAGAATACCTTTCTGCTTCATCTCGATGGCCATCGAGGTCGCCTGCAGCAGCTCATTCGTTGTAATACCGGCAAGGATAAAATCTCCAGCCTCCAGTGCTTCCGGACGCTCTGTGCTCGTCCTGATACAAACCGCAGCTATCGGGTGTCCGATGGAAAGATAGAAGCTGCTCTCCTCCGGCAGGGTTCCGGAGTCAGACACGATGGCTAAAGCGTTCATCTGAAGCTTGTTATAATCATTGAAACCAAGAGGCTCATTGACCCTTACACGTGGATCCAGCTTAAAGCCGGTTGCTTCTAGTCTCTTCTTACTTCTCGGATGGCAGGAATATAGAATGGGTATATCGTACTTCTCAGCCAACGCATTGATAGCAGTAAAAAGAGAGGTGAAGTTCTTTTCGGTATCAATGTTCTCTTCCCGATGGGCCGAAAGCAGAATGTACTTATTGAGTTCCAACCCAAGCCGATCCAGCACATCGGACGCTTCAATTTTCTCCAGATTCATCCGCAGCACCTCAGCCATCGGAGATCCAGTCATGTATGTCCGTTCCTTCGGAAGACCTGTGTCTGCGAGATACTTCCGGGCGAATTCCGAATAGCAGAGATTCACATCGGAGATCACATCTACAATGCGTCTATTCGTCTCTTCCGGTAGACACTCATCCTTGCAGCGGTTACCTGCTTCCATATGGAACAACGGAATGTGCAGACGCTTAGCGGAGATCGCAGACAGGCAAGAATTCGTATCACCGAGAACAAGATATCCGTCAGGCTGCAGTTCGCTCAGTAGTTCATAGGACCTGCCGAGGATGTTACCGCAGGTGACGCCGAGGTTTTCACCAACAACCGGCACCAGAATATCCGGACCAATCTCGCCTTTAGCATTGTACAGCTCGAAATCTTCCCAGAACACGGTGCTCAGGTTTGGATCCCAGTTCTGGTTGTAATATACGATGCAGGTGTCGAAGTATTCACGGCACCGCTTCATCACAGCGGCTAGGCGGATGATCTCCGGGCGGGTACCGCAGCCGATCATAACCTTAAGCCTACCGTCGTTTTTCCAGTTGAATTTATGCTCTACCATTACTTATGCCTCCACCGCGTGCGGGCGACCTTCAAGTTCTTCCTTTACATAGTCAGTTCCCATGATCTTCTTAACCACACCGTCCACGTCGAGGCGAGTTGTATTATGAGAGGTGTACGCCTCATCGCCTTCGGTATGGACTGTGCCTTTGACGTAGAACTTATCATAGTTCAAGCCACGAGCATCAGGAGCGATACGATAGTAATGCCCCATGTCAATGCTTCTCAGCATTTCCTCACGGGTTACAAGCGTCTCGTAGAGCTTCTCCCCATGACGAGAGCCGATAATCTTTTTCTCCGTCTGGCCGAAAACCTTCATCACACCGTCTGCCAGGTCACCGATAGTGGAAGCGTCAGCCTTCTGTACAAACAGATCGCCCGGCTCAGCATGTTCAAACGCGAAGGCCACAAGGTCTACCGCCTCGTCAAGGTTCATGAGAAACCGAGTCATGTTGGGATCCGTGATGGTGATCGGAGCTTTTCTCTTAATCTGGTCAATGAAGAGGGGAATAACGGAGCCTCTGCTGCACATGACGTTACCGTATCTCGTGCAAGCAAGAACTGTGCCACCACGTTCAAAAGCCTTCTGCGCCCTGGCCTGGACTACCTTTTCTCCGACAGCCTTGGTCATGCCCATTGTGTTAATCGGATAAGCAGCTTTATCAGTGGAGAGGAATACCACTCGCTGAACACCAGCTTCGACCGCAGCAGTAATTACATTATCTGTTCCGATAATATTCGTTCTTACAGCTTCCATCGGGAAGAACTCGCAGGAGGGAACCTCTTTTAGCGCAGCCGCATGGAACACATAGTTGGCTCCATACATCACATCCCGGACAGAGTCCAGGTTTCTCACATCGCCAACATAGAACTGGACCTTGCCCGCATAGTCCGGGTACTGAGCCTGCAATGTGTGTCTCATCCAGTCCTGCTTCTTCTCGTCGCGGCTTATGATCCTGATTTCTCCGATATCTGTAGTCAGGAAATGTTTAAGTACAGTTGACCCAAAACTTCCCGTTCCACCGGTTATAACGAGTGTCTTTCCTTTAAAAGCTTCTGTAATTTGCATAGTGTGTTCTTCTCCTTTTCCACAGCCTTTGGCTGGTCGTTATTTATCAGCTCCTATACGGGGCTGTGGTTTCTATTGAATCAAGCTCAAACTCTCCACCCTGGTCAGCGGCTCAACCTTTGCCTTATTCCTCACAACAGCCCCCATCAGGATGTGACAGCCATATCCAATCTCCACATGATGGTCGATAAGAGCACCGACATTTAGAATCGTTGCTTCTCCGAGTTTTACGTCTCGGCTCACCACGACTTTCGCCCTGATGATGCAACCTGGAGCAATATCAGCTGTAGGGCTGACATAAGCAGTCGGATGGGTTAGTACCGGGATGTTATATCCACAACGTTTCAACTCCTCATGGTACTTCATCCGTGTATTATTATTCCCAAGAGCGACAATCGCCGCATCATACTGAGAACGGAGGCCTTCTATATCAGCTGTTGTTCCGATGACAGGAGAACAATAAGCAGTTGATGGATTATCGTCAAGGAACGCTATATCGTTATATCCTAGGAGTCTGGCAAGCTCTTCTACTTCCGGGGAGAAGCTGCCGGCTCCGATGATTAGTAGTGAGGTCATGTCCTTTTTATTCTCCTACGCTCAAATTTAATAGCTCTGCCATGTCCTTACCATGAACCATTGTTTGAGATGTATAGAGTCCCCCTGCAGGTGTAAAAGTCATTTCACCGAAGTATACTTTTTCATTTAGAATATAAAAATCGCACCTCACAAATGGAAATGGTTGCGAAAGCTTTTTTGACACCTCCAACAAATACTCCAAGCATATAGGCTTTGGTGTCGGTGTTGTCGGTTTAGTATATTTGTTGCTATTTTCCAAAGGATTCCATCCTGTGTCAAAGAACTCAGATTTAACTCCGTGTCCACGATCATGCATTACAAAAATGACTTCAGGTTTTCCGTTGAAACAATAGACTTTATAATCTGGAATAACGCCTGATTCGTTGTCACCTGGCAGAAACTCTTCACAAATAATCTTATGTTTAACATCTTTATATTGCATCTCTGCATTAAATCTGTAGTATTTAATTTTCCCCCAGGTTTCTAGCTGCCGAATCGTCTTACGTACATCAAGCTCTTTCTTGTCTTTGCAAATAATATTATATCCACATCCAAAATTCCATTTTAAAGCAAACTGATCAGGTAATTGATCAAAGTCAATTTCTAATGGTGAATCATATGCTCCTAATAAGGGCACCAGAATATCAGAATATCCGCAATCAGTTATATACTGGCGCACAGCATATTTATCAGCACATATTTTGACAAGAGGATCATTCGCATATCTATTCAGCTTTAGCCATAACAGTTTTTCATTAAATGTGGCAGGGTTATTTAAATTAAGTTTCTTTTTGTAGTAATGGTGATATCTTACGCGAGTATTTAATTCTGGTGAGATATCTGTGAGAATGCAAAAGAACGCATCACTCACTTTTTGCCTAACATCCATAAGAGTCATGATGATCTCCTCTTTCTCAAAAAGAACCACTTGCAAACAAACGCTTCAAATACATATTTTGTATGAATTCTCGTTTCTTTATAAAACAAAGGTGCAATTATCGATGTAACGATCTGAGTTACTAATGTTGCTATAGCTGCACCCACAATTCCGATTACTGGTATTAAAGTATAGTTCAAAATGGCATTAACAATGACGCCATATATAAGATAATACTTAACATATTTATTCTTTCCCTCAGAGACAATCCAAACACCTCTTGCTGTACCTATCATAGAAAACGTCTCGCACCAGATTAACACCTTAAGTGCATCGATAGCCCCTGAATACTGTTCACCGTATAATAGATGAATTATGAAGGCACCGAAAACTGATACAAATAAAGAAACGAATATACTAATCCAGATTATTCCAGAGTATAATTGTTCAAGTCTATAAAGGTAAGATTCCTCACTCTTCTTTTTTTCAGACATAATGATCGGCCTGGCACTATTTATAATTGCAGTTGGAATAAAGATCCACATAGTACATATATAACTAGCTGTCGAATATAGGCCAACCGCCGTAGAATCCACCATACTTTTCAGCATCATCTTATCCATTTGCCCATATAAAGAAACCATGAGTCCAGAAATAATAAAATGATAACTGTTTTTCAAAGTCCCTAGTCCCGACTTAATGTCGATCCTCAGCTTGTCTTTTCCTTGTTTTTGATAAAAGAGAAATAGTATTAATGCAAGAATTATATAGTCTAATGATGTTGCAAAAGCAAACCACTCAACACTTCTTGCCGACATCAATAATATAACTTGGTATGCTGATACACCTATATATGCCAACGTCTTTGCAATGGAGGTATACTTACTAGCAAGATGGCGCTGAAACCAGCAATCCAATAGTTCAAAACTTCTAAATACTAAGCAAATAGAGTATAGTACTGATACTATTACTGTTTCTGTCTCTCCAGGATTCAATATGAAAACAATTAATATAACCGCAATTGAGGAAAGGAACCCAGATACGGCTCGCAAAAAAATTCCACTTCCTAGTACTGTTCCCTCTTCATCCGGCCTATCTATTAATTCCTTTACCACTACAGAGTCCATCCCCAACGTGGCTATTGAGGAAAACAGTGTAACAAATGAAGAAACATAATTGATGACACCATAATTAGCCGGTCCCAGGTATCTTGCTGATAGCATCCCCACAATTAGGGATAGTATCATATGTACAATCTGTTGCCCTATAATCCATCCGGTATTTGCAACAAATTTACTATTGAACAGTCGCTTGATCATATAACCACCTTGCAAGTGCGCCATCCATGATAATATAAGAGTAAAAGAGCATCGGTGATCCCGACAAAATAGGTTCTACAAAAAACTGTAGCATTACAATTATCAATATAGTAATAATTGCAATTCTCCATCTATGATCAACAATTTTGCTTTTTCCAACCTTTACAAAGTGGCTTCCGCTAATAAATGTATAAATGACAATAAAAATATAAGCAACTATGCCTGCATCATCATAGGTATCAAGCCAAAGCTCATGTGCATAGCCAAATCCTTCCTTCTTAGATAGGAAATTGCCTCCCCACAAATACTTAGAAGCATTTGAAATGTATTCGAGTTTTTTTTCAATTCTGTCATTGCCTCTAAGATCCCCGGCATTATGATATGTTAGTCTCACATAAAGGTAGCTTCTTTCATATGCACTTCTTATGCCAAACGCATCACGTTGGTAAAGAATAATTCCCAAAACAATTAGAAACAGTATCACTAAAAGCATCGGAACAATTCTTCTTCTAAATGTCTTATCTGTAAATGAAAACGAGATATACATTATCAGGCTGATACCTAAAGCGATAACTATAAGCAAAAGAAATGTTCTTCCTCCAATGGACACATCATAGATAGTAGCTAATACCAATACAACAATACCAATTATGGTGATTGCTTTTGAATCCTTTTGAAGAAATATCATCCAGAACGCAATCGCTACTAAAAGTGTAAAGTTCACTGCTTGACCAGTTGACGGCGAGTATGCTTGGGACCAAAAATCATAGCTTAACCCTGCCTGAAGATTTGTTCCCAAAAACGAATTATACAGAAAATTAATTACCCCATGGATGGCCATTCCTAGGGAAAGAGTAACAAACAACCTCTTGATTTCTCCCATATCCTTATTTCTCGCGGCTGTATAACTCATCAGCCAAATAAGTGGGCACACAAAAATTTTAGCAGCAGAGATAACAGAATCGCCGTGGATTAGTACAGCAAAAAAGTATGCAGCAGAAAATAATAATAGAGGTAATACTGCATTTGTAAAAGGCACTTTCCCCCTATTTAAGAAAAATACTAAAGAAAGAAATAGAAGAATATATACCCCAAGCAGCATGAAGTTTGAAACCGCCAAGAATAAAGCTGCAAGGATCAGAAATTCATATCTATTTTGATTTAGCTCTTCTGATCTTGACTTGGTTACTATCATTATCCTTCTCCCGAATTAATACAGCTATCCCATTATTTATGGAGCTTTTTCCTGATTTTATTAATTCCCCTTGTCCAAACATCCTTGATTCGAAGTTTTATTGCAAAAGGAAAAATCTTTCCAGACTCACGTGATCGAATCGAATACAGATATCTCTGGTATTCGCCATCATATTTTTTTGCTTTTGAAGTCTGATTTGTATCGTACAAAAAGATCCCTTTACCTTGTATACCCAGCATCACCGAAAGTTCTATGGGTCGTAGTGAAAGAGCAAATTCTTTAATGACTTGATAATCTTTGCTTTCTAAAGATAATAAATATCTCTTATATTGTGATTTAGGCTTCGTACCCCAAAAATCCACGCACAGCTCATCCTCTGGAATCTCTAAGTATTGGCCTAAACCGATTCGATTCATATATTCATCATATTGAATCGAACTAGAAGAAAAGTCAGGAAACTTGTATTCCTTTTTTCCATACATTAGCTCAACCTGATGATCAGTTGACGTTTGAGAAGAATGTTCACCAGAATCACTAAAGTTAGTTGATATACTGACATAAGGGTACACAAAATATTTATTTGTCTCGATGCAATACCTGTCATGATATTTGAGCCATGAAGACTCCGGCCAAGTATTTAAATACTCGGGAATTGTATCACTTTTCGTAAAGTCGCTATGTGCATTATACCATTCTTTAAATTGACTCCATTTTCTGTTGGTCCATACCTGACCCCATGATTGAGCAACTTTTAAGAAATACGAGTCGTAGTCGCTTTTTTGTGGTTCGAATCGCAAAACCCAATTAAGCCAGTTTTTCTGAAACCCATACAATGAAATGCCTGCTATATTATCATCGTCAAAATAAAAATCAGCCGCCTGATATGCATAATGATAGAAGCTGTCACTCACAAACAGATCATCCTCTAACAAAGCAACAATGTCATATTTCTGCGTAAAATCTCCGCACGACAGTATATGCTTCTTTAGCCCTTGACGTTCAGGAAAGGTTCGGACATGTTTTTCCCCAAATGGCCAATTATAATCATTGGCATAATTTTCTACTTCTTTTTTACCACTGTTATCAATGCTGAAAATAAGATGTATATCATGTCTATTATCAAAATCTACCTTTTCAAGGCTTTCAACTAACCTTTTTAATCCCGGGAGGCGATTATATCCGATAATGACGATTGCAAAGCTTTTCATATGATCTCCCTCTATGTATGAGGTTATTATTCTAAGTTTTTAAGGAATGATTCCGCATCCGAAAAGTCAGATGCATGCTCTTTTATCCATTCCTCTGAATTGTCCCACCATTTGAGCCGAAGTAACCGTTGTATACTTGCCTCATCAAATCGATATTTAATTATTTTTGCTGGAACACCAGCGACAATCGCATAAGGGGGAACATCTTTTGTAACAACCGCTCCCATAGCAATTACAGCGCCGTCAGCAATAGAAACTCCACCCTTAATTAGAACATTATCTCCTATCCAAACATCGTTACCTACCGTCAAGCAATTACCTTGATCATCTGACATCACTTCATTAAACCGAATGCCTTCAACATAGGAAAAACTGTGAGTATCAGATGAGTAAAAGAATGGATGAGTTGAAATATAATTTTTTAAAGGATGAGTCCCTGTTACCACCTTTACATTATTTCCAATAGAACAATATTTACCAACCACTGTTCTATTAAACTCACATCCTGCTCCCACATATGAGGCATAACCTAAACTGGAATCTCTGAAATACGTTTTTTCTGAGATTTTATTTCTTCCTTCAAAATGGCAACGTCCAAGAATAATACATGAAGGGTGTATCCAACATTTATCCATCCATTTTACACGTTGTCTTTGACAAATGATGTACTTGGCAAATCGCTTAAACATGAATTAATTACCACTCTTCCCAAACAGGACTTTTTGTGCTATTTTGTTTCCTTCTAATAACTAAATTACTATAAAGACAATCCCCATTGTTAAAATGAAATTGCTGGTAACAAGTGCCATCCCGCCTGCTTGTTGCAAGGTGTAAGCGGCTGTAGTTATTATAGGACAAAGCACTAATCCGTGTAACAAATATACCTCTAAAGAGGTCCTGCCAAAATAATTCAATAGCTCTAACGTCTTATTTCTTTTCCATATATTATTTTCGCAAGAACTCTGTTCTGCTCCATTAAGACAACTGTCACTACACATAGTAATACGGTCATTAAAAAGTTTGCTGTTGGAATCCAGATTGATTCTATCGTGTTCTCCGCTATATGTTTTATCGGAGACAGAAGTATATAGTGTGTCAGGTATATTTCCAATGAATGAGTTCCTATATAACCGAACCCCCTCCAGATTATTTGCGTTGATTTTTTACAAAGGGGTCCAACCAGACCACATATAGCGATACACCCGGAAATAGATGCAATAATTCGAATAAGAATTTCTCCGATTGTCTCGTCTAAGTCGTATAGATATAATCTCGAAATTATACTAATAAAAACAATCAAAGCTAATGCAATAGATACATCCTTTATCCCTTGATGCTTTTCAATCAAGTGTTGATAACGACCAAATATAACCCCGCAAAAATAGAACGGAAGATAGTACATAGTCAGTTTTGTTCCTAAAAAAGAAAATCCTAAAAGTAGTCCCACTCCTAAGACAATCAGAGAGAAGCATCCATAGGAGACTGTAAAAGCAACTACGTTCTTAATTCCATCTTCTTTATTAACTTTGTTGGCTATATAAACTGAGGTAGAATAAATGAAACTTATGACCCAGATAGTAAATAAAAACCAATACCCTGAATCCATATGATAAGCAAGCCATTTAAGATTCAAATACTCGTAATGTCCAAGCACAAGGCCACGAACACCAAATGTCCAGATAAGCCATGGAAGCATATAGGCAATAGTTCTTTTTTTAATAACCTTCCATAATGCCTTTACATCAGATATTGGTTTACTATATTTGGTCACATACCCACTTATAAGGATGAACAGTGGCATCTGCAAAGCCCATATGATATTAAATACAAAATTATGTTCAGCGTCTTCTATACAGCCGGTAAGCGTATGGCCTAAAACAACTAAAAGCATTGCTATACCGCGTAAAATATCAACTGTAATATTTCGCTGTGAAGAGGATTTATCCATACTAGTCCTCACTATAAAAAGTCTTTCCAAATCTTTTTAGTATCTGTTTGCCAGCAATAAAAATCGGCCTCGGCGTATACCAACTAACATAGTCCATTATTGCTAATTTAATCTCAGTTCTTCGGTTTATAAGTGGCCTGGTCCCTATATCTATTCCATGCTTTTTGAAATACTTATTTGCTTTATTAAGTACTTTTCCTTTTCTAACAACATCTAAGATGTTAAATAGCCCTGCGTGGCTAAACATACAATTCGCATTTTTGTTTTTTGCATATTCAGTTAGTGACGGCTCATATTTCCATGCAGTCATATCTGATGACACTGAGTTATCTAGAAAAGATCTATTCCAAATAGCCGGGTATACTGTTACTGCATATTTCTTTGATAAATCAATTGCCGACAATCTTTCAACCGGCTCATATTTCCTTGGATTTGTCATCCTGCGATCATATAGTTTGAGATAGTCTATGTGCTCCTCATGCGCCCTATCTACCAAATATTGAAGTTTTCCCTCATTAACATCATTAATGATAAAATAATCATCAAGGGTCAGAAGGACATAATCTGTTTTTATATGCTCTACAGCATACTTTATTCTCATCGGAAAGTCTTTATCTTCACCTGCTACGATAATCTCTATCCCATCATATTTTTTATTTGTTTGTCTATCAGTAACTAAATATGTTTCCCATCTATTTCCTTTCCAGTGCTGCCGGAGGAGGGCAATATGTTCATCCCACAGATCTGAAAACTTATCACATGTACTAATTAGCAGAGATACCGTAGCCATTTTAATTCCCATCCTCTATAAGCATATTGAACATCTTTTCAGATAAGGTTAGATTTCTGTCCTTATCGTGATGTTCAACCGACATCTTTTCAGACTGTTCATACAATCTTTTTTGCATCTCAACATCAGATAATAAACGTTCAATAGATACCTTTAAGTCATCTTTTTTATCACATACCACTGCGCATTCTGTTGAAGCCATGTACTCAATAACACCGCAGTCCATGGACCCATAAACGAGGATTTGCCCACCTGTAGCCATCGCATCTGCTGCCTTTGTTGATAAAGAGTACCTGGTAATTTGCACATCCTTTTGACTAAAACCTTCAACTATGACTACAATGTCACTATCCGCCATTACTTGCATGACTTCTTTGTATGGTACAGCCCCTCTATAATCTATCCCCGGTTTTCCCCTCAAAACTGAAATGAATTCCTCATTTTTCTCTGCCGAGTACACTTCTAGGCGATATGAAGGATCAATCTGAACGAGTGCTTCTCCTATATCTGCTAGTGATTTATTTCTTCCTAGTCTAATATTGCCACAATAAGTAATTCGAGGGTGTTCTCTGTTGATTTTCCTAAAGGGGTGCCGTTCTATGTCAGATGTTAAATATACAGTCTCTCCGTTTAGTCCAAATTCACTGTTATACTTATCTCGTATTTTATCTCCAATGTAAATTGCGCTTCCTTTGTGAGCAAAAACCTTTCTTATAAGTGCTTTATACCTTGTACGGTAAAAATGATAAAATGGAGAAATTGAGCGTTTATCATTAAAATAATAGTCATCACCAATACATGACATTATTGGTATGTTGTACTTTTCTGCAACAAATAAAGCAATCTCAGGGATAAAAAAATCGTCTGAAAACGCAAGGAACACACATTCCGGTTGAAATTCATCCAACCAGTTTTCAAGTTTTTTTGTATCCCAGTATTTTTTATTCCACACCCATTTTCGCAGAAGGTATTTTAATGGGGTGTCTTTGCTGCCTATTTTATACAGATAGCTAACGAATGAGCTTCCGACTTCCAGATCATTATCTTTCCAGTCGTCTGGAAGATCTTTATCCTCAAAGATTACTCCCACTTCATCTATCTTTTTTAGTCTACATTTCAGTAGCCTTTGGTCAGTAATCTGATACAGTGATCCACAATGACCTTTAACAGGTGTCTTCGTATTCGAAAATATCTGTCGAATATTCTCTTTTTCCCAATTATGGAAATAAGCATCAAAAGCCCTTGAAGAAGTATTCTTGTTATAAGGAATTGTTCCAACAATCAAAATTCTGTGGTGTCTCGACATATACTCATTTCCTCAAAAACTTCTTATAAACCCAGTTCTGCATCTTAGCTGGCAAGATAAACATCCCAGTCTGCGCCACAGCAACCATAGCGTAATCCGAGAAAGAGCTATAACCCATCTTCCAGAACTTTTTAATCGTTGCAATGTAGCTCTTGGTATTCTCCCAGGACTTCCGTCGAGCTGCTAGCTCATCAGAGCTGCGGAACCACAGTAAGGCTTCATCTATGTTTTCAGCCTCATGGCCTTTAAACAGCATCCTGCCGAACAGATCCACATCCTGATTGCGCTTTAGATCGCTATACCCACCTTCTGCCAGAACAGCAGATTTCCGATACATCACAGCCGGATGATTAAAGGCAGAGCGTTTCTTTGCATAATTGTAAATATCTTCCGATGTTGTGGGCACTTTTCGCTGACTGATTACATTCTCTTTTGTTCCTACAAACTCATCAATGTGAGAGCCCACAATCGCCAGTTCTGGCTTTTCTTCAAACCGCTTAAGCTGCTTCTCACAGCGATCAGGCTTGCTGATATCATCCGTATCCATACGAGCAACAAGCTCGTTCTTACACGCTTTCAAGCCTTCATTAAGCGCTAACCCGAGGCCGAGATTCTTCTCATTTATAACAATGTGGAGGTACGGCTTATACTCCTCCACAACTGCGTACAACTCATCCGTAAGAGGCCCATCCTCGACAAGTACAATTTCATCCGGCCTTATTGTCTGATTTATCATTGAATCCAGAGCGAGACGAAGATACTCCGGATGCTCTTTTTTATAGAGAGACATCAAAACACTATATTTTTCCACTTATCTCTTCCTCTCATGCTCTTCAATCAGATTCCTGGCGTGTGCCTGTAAAGCATCATATTGTGGTTTACTGACCTTCCCAGCTTTTAATAGTGCATCCCCATAATCGAGTGCTGTGGCGTTCTCTCCGTCTGTAATACCAGACCTCTTAAAAACCACAGCAACAGTCTCAAATAGGATCTTCACATCGCCCAAGAAACTAACCTTCTCAATGTACTTCAGATCCCAATTTAACTTTTCTTCCCAAGTAACCGCGTTCCGACCTTTAACCTGTGCAAGCCCTGTCAGACCGGGTTTTGCCGTGTGACGCATCCGCTGAGTTTCACTCATAAAGACCATGTCACGTACCAACTGTGGCCTAGGCCCAATCACGCTCATGTCTCCCTTTAGAATGCAGAAGACCTCAGGAAGCTCATCGAGAGACGTGGAGCGAAGAAGCCTACCAAATGCAGGAAGACGATCTGCATCCGGCAGCAGATTACCATTCTCATCCCGCTTATCTGTCATCGACCGGAACTTGTACATATCGAAAATGGTTTCTTTACCGTTTTTAATGATCCCAGGTCTCGGCTGTTTAAATAGAACCGGGCTTCCCATCTTCACTCTTACAATCAGAGCAATGATTGCATACAGCCAGCAGAAAACTATGATGAAGAGGAGGGAACAAATAATATCAAGAAGCCGTTTTATGTACTTCTCATAAAAGCCGATCTTTCTCTCAAACCGCATGCATCTTCCCCTTTATCATTTTCCATAATCCAAACCCAATGGCCGCACCAAGAACATTGCAGATCACATCATCGATTTCACACCAACCGAGGTTAAAAACGTACTGAACGGCTTCTATAACTGCGGATAAGAGAACCGCCGTGAGTAACAGCCATTTCCATCGTTTTCCTGGGAAGAGAACACCAAACGGTATGAACACAAGGATGTTATTTATGTTCTGGATGCTCTCAGTTCTCCCGAAACTCTCACCTGCAATCCATGCCCGATAGGCCCACAGCAGTTCCCACTTAAAAACTCGTTCCCCCACTCTCGGCTGCCGGGATAAAATGGTCAGCCAGAGAAGAAAAAGCACATACGCAACGAAGAAAATCCATCCTAGCCGCTTCTTCACTCTTGCAGAGCCTTTCTTACGAGAGCGTCCACGCTTTCAACTGATCCACGATTGATCTCGTCTATTGCTGCTTTCAGGATCGCGCCGAATTCCTCAGGTTCCAGCTTCAGCACCATATCCTTTGTCGCTTCGCTCAGTGTGCTGGGGAGTAACAGTCTCGCCATCTCTGGAAGGCAAGCCGATATACACGCCTGGTCCAATAATTCTTCAAAAGACATTTCATGCGCCTCCGCGCTTTATATGTGTGCATCTGATTGATGTCCAGCAGATGTACATCTGACCACCTAATTCATATCCAGCAGATGTACATATACGCCCTCATGCATATCCAGCAGATGCGTATCTCCATCCCTGGTTGATGTCCGGCAGATGCGGCATCTTCCTATCTACAACCCTGATTGATGTCCAACCGATTTACAGGAAACACCTATGAATGATCTCAATAATCCGATCCTGCTGCTCTTCTGTCATCTTGTTGTCGCTCGGCAAACAGAGTCCGCGACGGAAAATATCAGCCCCAACATCGATTCCAGAGCCCTTTATGTAAGCATTTGTGCGGCCTCGGCCATTACCCTCAACCGTAACAAACGGGTTTGTCCGATATATCGGCTGCATATGCATGGGCTTCCAAATCGGGCGTCCTTCTGCATTAAAAGAAGCTAGCGCATCCAGAATCTCCTGCGGACAACTCTTCCCTCTCTCGCTTTTATACAGAAAATCTTGTTCGCTTCTTACCATCGGAGCCATAGCATCTTCATCGATAATACAACAGCTAAGCCAGAAGTTAGGAATGCTTTTCTCACGATTCCATGGATTCATCTTTACAGGCAAATCAGCTAGTCTTTTTTCGTACCTTTCCCAGATGTTCCGCTTCTGTTCGATATGTTCACCCAAATAAGGAATCTGTCCACGAACGATACCAGCGATGATATTGCTCATCCGATAGTTATAGCCAATCTCCTCATGCTGGTACCATGGAGCAGCTTCGCGGCTCTGTGTAGACCATTTTCTAACTTTGTCAGCATCCTCTATAGAGTCTGTAAGGAACATTCCTCCAGCCGACCCGGTAATTATCTTATTGCCATTAAAGGAAATACAGTTGTAATCTCCCAATTTACCTGTTTCTACCCATTGACCATTCAGCTTATATTTAGCACCTAAGGATTCTGCAGCATCTTCAATGATCAAAGCGCCATGCGCATCAGCAATCCTTTTGATCTCATCCATCTTTCCAGGAGTCCCATAAAGATGAGCAAGGACAATCAGCTTAACATCAGGATAGATCTCGAAAGCCTTTTCAAGTGCCTTAGGATCCATATTCCAGGTTTCATATTCTGTATCAATGAACACTGCTTCGCCATCTTCATATGCAACCGGATTAATGCTAGCATCGAAAGTGACGTCAGAGCAAAACACTTTCTTTCCTCTAAGTGTTCCCTCATAAGGTCGTGCCTGTCCATAAAGTTTCTCTCCTGCTAGTTTTGTAGCAAGATGAAGTGCTGCAGTGCCTGCAGAAAGACCGACGGCATACTTCACACCGACACACTCTGCGATCTGTTCTTCCACCGTATTAATGTTAGCACCAACTGTTGAAACCCAATTTGTCCTAATGGCCTCATCAACCCACTTCTGCTCATCTCCATGCATTGTCGGAGAAGAAAGCCAAACTTTCTTCTCAAAAGGTTTAATTCCTGCAAATCTTGGATCGTTCAAAAAGTCCATATGTATACCTCAAATATTATTCGGCACCATCCTCGGTGCTTTTATTGATAAAACAACCTCATATCAGCATAGCGCCTTGCGCTCTGTTCATATCAGCCTGTCCTATATCACCTTTATCCCCAATAAGCCTCTTTAATGTACTTTTACATTATTTATAAACCTAACGGACTCTTCGAGATGCTTTCATACCTTCCTCAACTCCAATCTACATAGCCAGACATTCAGGCTGGTCCGCCAATGCATCCAAATATATAATGTTCATTGTTTATCCCTGATTGTGTGCTTTGCACAATATCTTGGGGGTATTGGGAGTAGAAAAGCGGTTCATTCTGTTCACTTATAACAATCAATCAGCGTATTGAACTGTCTCAAAGACGTTATGTAATATACATTTAATGTCGAAAATTGTCCAACAACCAAGAATTTAAGCCATTATTTGAGCATCTCGTTTTCGACATTCATTTTAGTGATCACTAGTCTTCCTGCTTCGATTTGTAGTTTCCATACCCGTAAGGTGGCTTGTCTAGCCATGTGGTTCTCACAGTAACTTTGTATTCGCCCTCAGCCTCGAGGACACCATTCTCTCGGTCCACCCGGAACGCCTCATTCAAAACTGCCATGACAATTCTACGGCTATTCGGACTTAATCTACAAAATTTCGAGAGATTTAAGGCCAGGAGCTCATCATCCTCTTCCGCTCTCCATCTTGCAGCGTTGATATCCTCATCTGTGGGCAAAACTCTTTCATCTGAAGTGCCCATAAGGTACTCAGCAGTTACACCAAATAGTTCGCACATCTTTTCAAATGTTTCTGGCTCAGGCTTCTTTATACCGCGTTCCCAGAGTGATATGCTCTGCTTCGTTAGACCCAGCCTTTCAGCCAATTGCGGCTGCGACCAACTGTTTTCCTGTCTCAGTTCCCTTACTCTCTCCGAAAATGAAGCCATCGACTCTTCTCCCTTTTGTATCCCTGTTCCTCTTTCAGTGTTGAATTGCTGCAACGCACAATTCTGCCTGTATTTTGACTGTTTCTGGTAACTCCCTGTTAAGTGTTGACAGAACGCACGTTCTATGGTATTACATTATTAGCATCACTAATACCAATATAGTATCACACGCAAGGGAGGCAATATACATGGCAAAAGTTATAGATGATATCATCATCAGATCTAATCGTAAGGATCGCAAAATCAAAGAGCGAATCTGCACCGGTTACGCCGAAGAAATCAACGGCTTCACTGTATTCACTCTTGAACAGACCAGACACTGGTTCGAAAACGGCAAATTCAAGGTGGAAGAAGGCTTCCATTTGATCGATACCGCCGGTAACACTTACCTCGTAGTGTCCATGAACTACAAGGAAAAACGACCGAAGTGCGCCGTCATCAAGACCGTTAAGATCGTGGCCTAACAACCGTTCAAGATATAAAATCTGGAACAACACACCATCACATCAGGAGGAGCAGCTATGCAAAGCTTTATCGAAATCACCTTTCCGGTCCTTAAGAAAGGAAAGCCTGATACCTACCGAACCTTCGCTGACTATCAGGAGCTCGGTGACACCTGCTGTTTCATACTTTCAGAAACTAAGCGTGATCTGCGGCTCAAACACCACCTCATCACTGAAGGCTGCAATATTGAGGACATGAAGACCGGCAAAAAGTATCTCTGTGAAAACATCGTCTTCTCACCCTTCACCGTAGCCAAATATCCGATCATGCAGGTCAGAGCTATCAGCTAATGCATACTTGAGTCATCGCTTCGGCGATGGCTCTTTTTTACATCTCTGCCCATTCCAACTGCTGTACTTCTACAGTGGCTCGAATCGAAAGAGATGATTTTAGTTTATTGGCACTTCTCAATCATTTCTCTTATGCCATACCAGCTTCTTTAATGTACTTTTACATTTCTTTTAGATACCACCTCTCTTCAAGATGGTTTTGCACCTTCTTCAATGAATACTTACATAGCCGGTTCTTCAGGCGGTATGTACAACATTATCATCTAGTATTCATTTTTCTAATCATATTCCTTCTATAAATAATGTATATTACCCCCGTGTCGGTATTCTTTAGAGTGCACTTCCTTTCAAAAAACCGCGCAACTAAGGCATTATTTGTTTTATCTGTAACGACCTTCTTCAAGAAAGTATTCAGGCTGCCTTCTCGAAGATGTTATTACCGTTAAAGCTGATACAGTTGTAGTCACCTAGGCTTCCTGTCTCGACCCATTGTCCATTCAGTTTGTATTTTGCCCCTAATGATTCCGCAGCATCTTCGACAATCAGAGCTCCGTGTTCATCGCAGATTCTCTTCAGCTCTTCCATCTTTCCGGGAGTACCATAAAGATGTGCAATGACAACCAGCTTTGTGTCAGGATAAAGCTTGAAAGCCTTCTCAAGAGCCTCCGGGCTCATATTCCATGTGTCGTACTCCGTATCAATAAAGACAGCTTCTCCATCTTCATAAGCAACCGGATTTATGCTGGCATCGAATGTCATATCTGAGCAGAATACGCGATGTCCCTGAAGCGTACCCTGGTTCGGTCTTGCCTGTCCGTATAGCTTCTCTCCTGCTAGTTTTGTAGCAAGATGAAGCGCCGCTGTACCTGCAGAAAGGCCGACGGCAGATTTCACGCCAACATACTCTGCGATCTGTCGTTCAATCTCATTTATATTTGCACCGACAGTAGATACCCAGTTTGTCCTTATAGCATCATCAACCCACTTCTGTTCTTCTCCGTGCATTGTCGGGGAAGAAAGCCAAAGCTTGGATGAGAACCGTTCTATGCCTTTGAAGCGTTCATCATTCAGAAAATCATGCATTTTTTAGTCCTTCTTTATTATTTCCATAGTATTGGACACAATTGTTGTTATCTTCTTTAGTGTATAGATCAAAGCATCCTGCTTTTAGGCACCGTTTCACATCTTTACATTTTGAATCCTTGTATTTAATTCCTTTATTCTTTTGGCTCGTTCCAACTTTGCAATTTTTGCATCTAGGAACAAATCAATTGCATCTTTTAAACATGGAAAAATAGATTTACAATCATCCTCACTTGATTCATGTATACCCTTACTTAAGACACCATACATTTTGTTCTTGATGGGTTTAAGTTCTGATGGAAAGATTTCTTTTCCCTGTTTCTCAAGGAGTTCTATCTTTTCATTAAACCTGGAATGTTGATAGTTGTCTTCGTTCCAATTAGGGGCAGATATACACTCCTGATGAACCTCTTCTATAATTGATTCAAGGATTCGTCTTAGATAGACCAGTGATCCTGCCCCAACACCGGATGCGTATAAACCCAATGCCATTCGGTAATCTTTATGCTGGTATTTTAAGACTTTTCTATATTTCTCAATATCAAAAAGCTGTAAATCAGCCATTGAAGGAAATTGGGAAACTTTTTTCATAATAATTGTGTGTTTTAGACTCTCATATAACTCAGAGGCTTCTTTTTCTTCTGCATTCATAGCAACTTCAGGGGTGATTGACAATTTCTGCTCATATGCCCTTAGTTCATCTGGTTTATCATTCACTGCCCGTTCCAACGCAAATCCGATAAAGCAGTAATGCAGAGGATTCATCGCACACTTGTAATCCTTACGAACTTCTGCGGCAATATCCAGTATTCCATTCATGCATATTTCTGCTAACGTCTGATAATACAGTTTCTTATTTATATCTATAGAAGTTTGCTGTATTGTATCATCAAATGCATTCCTCGGAGTTACTTCAAAACGATCTTGATTAAAGTGGTAATGAACGCGTTCATAGTATGGTTTATTGTTAATCTCTTCTTCATCTTCCTGAGTGTTATTTGGAAAAGTAATAAAGCTTCGACCAACAGAGTCATGTCTGTTTCTATTTTCAGTCTCATTTGTCTTTCGCGGATTGAACCATCCAACTACTGAAAATGGTTGTGTTTTACCACAATGCGGGCACGGAAGCTCTATAGTCTCTGTAGCCGCCAAAAACTGATGAAAAGCCTTCACATCCTGACTAACCTCATCATAAAGAAAATGTCTCTTTCCACCAGCTATTTCTTCGTAATATGAGTTAATACCCTCTGTATCGATTAGTAAAGAGTCATAAAGCCCAAGGGAGATAATTGATTCAATCTCGGATATATCCGATATATGTTTGTGTTTTGATATTCTTCTTAAGTCAGAAAGTTTCATTGAATATGTCCTTTAAACAAATACTTTTCATATTTATATATGGTTGTTTTTAACTCATTTAAATTGTTCTTCTATTAGAAAAGACTTTAGTTCTTTTATCCATAGTCCCTGTCCTTCTAATTCAGCTCCAATGTTCTTCGTTCTCGATCCTCATCATTATTTTTAAATATCTTGTAGAACCAATCCGGGATTTTTGTTACAACCTTACGATTTTCAAAAATATCTTTCTGTATGAATGCCAGATCTTCCATCGTTTTTATCTCAGTTGAATATACTGAACGCTCTATAGTTTCCATCCTCTTAAGATCAGCATTGATTCCAACCATCGTTTTGATAATCCATTTTAGCGCAGATGATACAGAAACTATCACGACTTGACCGAGCGGTTACAGTTTGACCTGCATCGAGACGAACCGTATCTTTCAAGAATTCTTCAAAAGCTGTATTCACTGTTGATGCCATTTTACCCTCTAATTCTAATTTTCCTTATTATTGATCTAACAACATTAAAGATTGATTATGTCTTTAAGTCAGCGGGTTGTTGTTTATAATCCGAAGATTGGATGTAAATGCTCACAATATCGAAAGAAGCCAAAGTATGATCATCATCAATTTCAGATTTTGGCTCAGCCTTCAGGAACCATTGAAAATTCAAAGTTCTTCCCCGGTTGTCCCTATTATTTCTCTATCAACACACTTTTAATGGAAAAGGCTCGATGCCTGCAAATCGAGGATCATTTAGAAAGTCATACATGTTCTTTTCTCCGTAAATCACCGTATCAGTTTATCTATCTATGGCTTTTCAATACGAAAAAGTCATTATCTCTAAACGCACAGAAACCGCACCGGCCCAAACCGACACGTTTCTGTCCATACTCTAATATTCACTCACATCACGCAATCGCACTCTGCGCAGCATCATGCACGCTCTGAACATCAATCTGCCCAGTCTTCGCAAGCCGCTCATACTTCTCATCCCTATTCCCAACGTTTTCCGGGTGATAAGTCGACACCATCTTCTGCACCTGCTCCCGAATATCCCCTTTATTGGAATACGCAACATACATCAGGTGCTCCAGCTGATCCAGGAATTCATCTGTCTCGAAGGGAATCGGTCTTCCGATATGAATAAGCTCGTTCTCCGTCTTAGTAAGCCCTTCCTCTGCCATGAGCTTCTCTTCATAGAGCTTCTCCCCAGGTCTGAGTCCGGTATAGACGATCTTGATATCCACGTCCGGCTTATACCCGGACAGACGGATCATATTTCTAGCCAACGTATCAATCTTGACTGGGCTTCCCATATCCAGAACGAAAATCTCTCCGCCCTTGGCATATGTACCTGCCAGTAGCACGAGACTTACCGCCTCCGGAATAGTCATGAAATACCGGATAATATCCGGATGTGTAACTTTTACAGGTCCGCCATTCTCAATCCACTTCCGAAAAAGAGGGATTACAGAACCGTTGCTGCCCAGTACGTTTCCAAAACGAACTGCCACGAATTCTGTCTTAATATTACGGAACACCTCTCCTGTTCCATCCTTATCGGCATTCTCAATGCCCGAGTGGGTGAAGAGCTGCGGGATCTCATTGGCTTTCCCCGCCTTGATTTTGGCGTCGAAACTCTGGATGATCATCTCACACAGGCGCTTGCTGGCACCCATGATGTTGGTGGGATTGACTGCCTTATCTGTGGAGATCAGTACAAAACGCTCACATCCGTGAACCATGGCAGCATATGCTGTCTTATAAGTACCGATCGCGTTGTTCTTTATTGCCTCATTAGGGCTGTCTTCCATAAGCGGCACATGCTTGTGCGCAGCCGCATGGTAGACCAGCTGCGGCCTGTAATCCTCGAAAATCTCAAACATTCTGCGGCTGTCGCGAACAGAAGCAATCAGCACCACCAGATCTAGGTTGGGATACTTCTCCCGCAGTTCCATCTGGATATCATAGGCGTTGTTCTCATAGATATCTAAGATGATCAATTGTTTAGGGGCATGGGCTGCGATCTGCCTGCAGAGTTCGCTGCCGATGGAGCCGCCGCCTCCGGTGACCAGCACTGTTTTGCCATTGACGAAGTCGAAGACTTCCTTCATGTCTGCCTTTATGGGCTCACGGCCGAGGAGGTCCTCTACGGAGACCTTCTTCATCTTACTGACCGTGACATCTCCGCGCATGAACTGATACATGCCGGGCAGGTTCTTGAGCTCGCAGTCGGTTTCTTTGCAGATATCCAAAATGTCTCTGCGCTGTTCCGCGGTGGCACTGGGGATGGCCAGATAGATCTTTTGAATCTGGAATTTCTCGACATTTTCTAAAATAGTGTCCCGGCCGCCCACGATCGGAACGCCGTCAATATAACGTCCCCACTTGTTGGGTTCGTCGTCGATGAAGCACATGACTCTGTCGTTGATCTCTCTCGATCTGCGGATGTCACGGGAAATCGCCTGACCTGCATTACCGGCGCCGATGATCATGACACGCCCATATGTCTTCGAACTAGCCTGCCCGTTGCGGATCAGAAGGACAAAGCGATACGAGAACCGGATCATTGTCATGAGCAGGAATTGCAGAGTCGGTCCCATTATGTAATAGGAAATCGGCATGCGGCGGAAAAAAAGCGTAATAAACAGGATGTGGAACACCGATGTTATCATAGTCGCCATAATGATATACAGAAGTTCCGTATAGCTGGCGTATTTCCAGATACTCTTATAAAGCCTGGTCCTCCAGAATACGATGAGGCAGCATATAGTGTAAATCGGTGTAAAGCCTGCCCAGGCCTTCAGATAAGAAGGATCGATCGTAGAGAATTTCAGGTCATAGCGAAGCCACAGAGCCATGACATAGGAAAAGTTGACCACCGCCAGGTCATACAGAATCAGGAGCAAGGCAACGTTGTGCCAGTGCCGTGCTAGTTTCTTCTTGCGGCGATTACCGGTGGTTGCTGCGCGAACTGCGGTCTTCTTGCGTGCAGGTTTCTTTTTCTTTATAGAGTTTTGTTCATTTACAGATTTTTGATCGTTTTTAGTGCTGCTCATGAAGAATAAAACCCTTAGTCTCAAAATGCATCAACTTTAATACCGTCAAATTATACTTATAGCGCAGTCGGAGAGCTTTTACAATAGATTTTCCGGTACAGTAATTTGCTTGGTCGTTTTATGGAACAGAGTTTCCGCTTTCTATGTAGTTTTGAGGGAAAATGAGCAAAAAATGCCGTTTCCCGCCCTTAATTAATTCCTTAGGGTAGCAAACGGCAAAGTGTTAACCCTTATCCGAAAGTTTAGTCACTCCTGAGGCTGGTCCTGTACCTTGCAGTACCCCATCTCAACAAGCTTATTGTAGATAGTTTCTGCAACCGCTTCTCTGTACTCCCTGGAAACCACGTCACCTTCTATTTCATTGAGGGACACAAAATGGTCTCCCCAGGCATTCTTCATGCGGGTTTCATAGTTATTGAGGTCTCTCCACCCGGCAGGCAGGTGACCAACAATCAGATACTTGCCGCTGATTCCCATTTCGCCATCGTCGACATCGTTCTCCTGATCAGCCTCTTCTGACGCATCGGCAGCTGCATCCGCCGCCTGCAGAGTATAAGTATTAAGGATAAGACCCTGCTGCTCGATGAGCTCAGCACTGCTTCCCCCGTATCCGCCGTTGTAGCCGATGCAGATTACGGGGATAGATTCGTAGTCCTCACGCTCGATGTAGCTCTCCTCGAGGTCATCTCGCACTTTTGTCTCGTAGAGATTGCCGCGTAGTCCGTTTTCGTTGTGCGCCTCAATATAAGAGTCGACCGTCTCCTCAGGGACATCGGCAAAACGCATCTGAGAAAGTGTTCCCGCCATATCCCAAGTGTAATCGGAGACAGCGGCACTTACGCCGTTCTCTTCGAGAATCGAGCCGAGGATAGCCGGCCAGCCGTCTCCTTTGTCATTGCCATCAGGAGCCCAGGATTCTCCGCGGCAGCTGATCGCAATAGGCAGATTCTCGGGCGCTTCCTCTTCTGACGTTTGGGCTGCAGTATCATTTTGCACTTCCCGATTCTCTTCGGATGCATAAACCACAGATCCCTCTGTAGTGGCTTCGGCAGGGACTTCTCCTTGCTCGGACTGCTTCTTGAGCGCATCGGTGCGCTCGCGCTGCTCATTGCGGTATGAGAGCAATGTATAGATCAGCGTTGCAGAGAGCACAACAATCAGGACTGACATGATAAACTTTGTCAGGAAACTTGCACGTCTCATGAGATGAACTTCTCCTCTCGTATTTAGGCATAGAAAAGGACATTTTTCGGAATTTTCATTCCTAATGAATGCCCTTTCCGGATATCTGTATGGGAGTGTGGGAGATCCTGCGCGGCCGTTTAGCCGCGCTCAGGTTCATGCCCTCTTTCTGCGGGATACAAATACACTGCAGAGTGCAAACGCACCTGCTGCAAGAGCAAACACTTTCCAATCAGCTGCTGCGCCAGTCTTCGGAGATTTACCCTTGCTGGAAGAAGCAAGGCTCGGTGAGCCGGTTGCAGAGGAAGCGGTTCCCTCGGGTTTAACCTTTACCGCTACTGCGACAGGAGAAAGGGAATCAAAGTGAACGGAAACATTGTCTCCACTCACAGGCTTGAAGGAAAGAGTTTCCCACTGCTGTTTCTCCACATTAAAATGAACCATTACGATCTCATCAGCTGAATAAGCGCCGATTCCGGGAATATTGATCGTAAGATCGAAATTGTGATCCGGTACAGTGGTCTGTCCCTCGGGCTCTGTGCGAACTTCGAAGAAGGGAGTCAGCCACTCCTTGCCGGCGAGCGCATCTGATACAGACTGGGCGCCTGATGTGCCGGCATCTACGATTGCGCTGGAGAATGTATCCGTAGCATCCCCCTTTGATACAGCCTCAATCGCACTTCTGTCAGCAGAAGGAACGCCTTCCAAAGCCTTTTCATCAAGCTCTTTAACGACATAACGACCTTCGATGGAAGGTACAGAGTTGGTTTCCGTCGCGGAAACGGTCAGTGTCATGCCCATGACCATGATCAGAGCGAGCGCACCGGCCATGAATCTCTTCAGATTTTTCATCGGACAACCTCCTTAGTTGTGATGTAAAACTTAATTGACAGTTACTTTTTGTTCAGATAATAGTACTCCCTGTACTAGATATCTCTGATCATTAATTCCGTTGCATGTGGAGAGGGTCACGATCTTGTCCTCTGATGTCACTGCAACATCCGCGTCGATGTTGGCGCTCATTGACCGCTGGTTCCTGATCTCCTCGAGATAGAGTTCAAACACTCTGCTGTCTTTGAAGTCGAAAGACTGCAGCAGGTGGCGGTCATCATAATTATAAGCCGCGAATACTTGATATGTCAAAATCTTGTCCGGAAGGTACACCTCAAAGGTTGGATGTTCTTCCATGAAAGCTCTGTCCTCAAACAGATGCAGATTCTGGAACATCGAGCCGTTTTTCATATTATGGCCGTAAATCACTGTATTGGGGTCAGTGAAATCTTTGGCATTGAGATTCTCAGTAAAAATCGCGCCGGCGTATTCGTAATCCCCGTAGGAATTGTGGTCCAGATAGAAGGTATTGTCGGACGGGCTCTGTACAATAGGATAATCAATATTCGTATCCAGGATACGGATCCACGCGTAGCAGTCCGGGCACTCCTCTATGATCTGGTCGAAGTCGACCGGGCATTCGACTGGTTCCGGCTCCTCGGCTTTCTCTTCGGGTTCTTGCTCTTTTGCCTTATCCTGCGTGCTCTCCTTCTGAGGCTTCGCCTTCTCAGCCTCCGCCTGCAGCTTCTTATAGCTGTCTCCGGCATTGCGCTCTTTAACAAAGCCATTTGCCGCAAACCCTCCGCAGACCAACGCTGCTCCCATGAGCGCCAGCGCGGCCCACTTTCCAACTTTATCCATAGCTGTCTTGCCTTTTTATCTTTCTGATGCCGCACCCCGATCGGTCAGGGCTCTTCAGTGTAGAACACATCCAGGATCATCTCATACAAAGCCTTATCATCCACATGATATTCGTCGAACAAGTCAGTCGCCACGCCCTCGCCGGGAATCGTCCTGATTTCCCCGACGCGCTTCGCGCCTGCCAGGTCCAGGAAAATGTCGTTGGACATGTTGGTCACCATGTGAGGCTTTATCGTCTCATAGATGTCCGTGACTGTATGCGGATCCTGTGCCTGCAGTTCGAGGACACGATCTGCAAAGGCATTGATGAAAGATTTCTGTCTTTCTGTGCGCACGAGCGCCTGATGGTGTGCATGCGTGTCTCTGTAGCGGATATAGTTCTCCGCGGTCTCGGAAGTGAGGGTGATCTCCGCACCCTTCTTGTACTCAGGATTGACCTCTTCCATGCTGTCATCCGGGACGGTCAGTGTCACACCTCCTACAGTGTCCACCAGAAGTGGAATACTGTCGAGGTTTATCGCCGTGTAGCCGATGATCGGGACTCCGTACAGGAGATTTGATACCGCATCGCGCGTGATTTTGCAGCTCATCTCGCGTCCGTCTCCGTATGCATACTGCAAAGTAAGATGGTCCGTCTGAGGGGTGACATAAGTACCGTCTATATTGTAGATATAGATCGTCGTCATGGTATCCCTGGGAATAGCCAGAATCTGCGACGTCTCCTCCTTGCGGTCATAAGCGACAAGGAAGATCGCGTCCGACTGACCGCCGCTGAGCGTCTCCTTCTCCTGCGCGATCTCGCCCTCCGTATCGATTCCCAGCAGCAGGTAATTGCTCAGATGGGAATTGTAACGGTATTTTTTGCCATTGTAAGCGACGAGGCCTTCGTTGCTCTCGCCCTTCCACGTGTCCGTTTCCTTCTGACTGTCTGTTTCCGACTCGGCCGCTTTGGACCCGGAAGGACTTCCGCCCAGCCTCTCCCGCAGATAGGGAACTGCAGCGATCGCCGTTGTTCCCAAGGCTATAATCACCAGTACCGCTATGATCACCACGCGGACTGCAGCATTATTGCCTGATCTTTTATCCAACTGGCTTCTCCTTTTCCGCCGCGTTCATCTTCTCTTCGCCGTACTTGCCATACTTGCCGTAATGGCCATATTTTCCATACTTGCCGTATTTACCATACTTGCCATACTTTCCGCCGTACCTGGTATTGCCGCCTCCCTCCACGCGGTTAAGAACAACGCCGAGGATGGTGCATCCCGTGCGCTCCAACTGATCCTTAACCTTCTGGGCGGCACGGTAACTGACAGCTCCGCTTTCAATGATCATAATGGCGCCGTTGCAATATTGCGCGATCATAGCTGCATCGATAACCTGACCCAACGGCGGAGAATCTACGAAAATATAGTCGTAGTTGCTCTCCTCCTCTTTTAGAAGCTGTTCAAACTGTGAGTCGCTGAACATCTCTGCGGAGTTCGGAGCATATGCGCCCGCGAAGATAATGTCCAGATTCTCCTGATTTGTATGGTATATGATCTCTTCCTTGGTATCGACCTGTCCGCTCAGGAACTCCGACAAACCGACGATAGTCTGCGCGACCTCCAGACGGTCCACGAGGCTTGAATTGCGGATGTCCGCGTCTACCAGCAGGACTCTCTTGCCCGCGCCGGCCATTTCCATCGCCAGATGACAGGAAGTGTCAGTCTTGCCTTCACCGGAGAAGACACTGGTAATCAAGATGATGTGCCTGCGCCTTCCCGCAAACTGAATATTCGCGCGCAGCGTCTTGATTGCTTCCCTGTAGAAGAAATCGCCGTTGTTTTTATCATTAATTGCAATAAGCTGCCCCATTGATTCTCCTTAGGCCTTCTTTGCTGCTCTTTTCTTCATAAACTTTTGAAGCTTTCTCTGCACGCCGTTCTTTTTCTGTTCTTTGTCAGGCAGGACTGCGAGAGTATAAAGGCCCAAATACTGCTCCACGTCTTCCTCGGTCACGATTGCGTCATTCATGAGTTCTTCAACAGCCACGATCGCGCACCCTAATAATAGCCCCAGCATAAGGCCGAGCAGCACATTTTTGCGCATGCTCGGAGAAGTGCTCCTGTAAGGAATCACACCTTCCTCGATGATGTTGGGGGTAGTGACCTCCATCTTCTCTCCTATATACTTAGAAGAAACAGCTGCAATTTCATCGACGATCCTCTTAGCGAGGTAAGGATCACTGTCTGTAACATCAAGTTCCAGAATTCGCGAATCGCTGGGATTCGTAACTTTCAGTTTGGACAAAAGTGTCTCATAGTCGAAATTAAGCCTGAGATTATCAATCACCTCGTTGAGCACAGGCCGGCTCTGAATAAGGATAGTATAGTCCTTGGTCAGTTGCGAACCCAGCTGCAAATCTGCCAGCGAGGAGATCGTCGTCTCCTTAGACAACACCAGCATCTTGGCCTGCGAAGTGTAAGTAGGGGTGATCAGAAATCTTGTACCGATCGCGAAGATGTTGGCAAACAGCACGCCCAGCAGCATAATCAGCAGAATATTATCCCGAAACGCGATCAACAGCTTGAGCAGGTCAATCTCTATTTCCTCCGGCTCATTCGCGGAGATCTGTCTAATCCGGCCCGCCCCTGCGGCAGGATTTAAGACAGCAGTAGTTTTCTCTTCCATAAATACAAATTCTCCTGTAATAAAGGCCAAAGATTATTATATCACAATTCGGATTTTTGGTAAATATCAGTTATTAACGAATTGCCCTCCTCTCAAAAGTTGCAACCTATAATCTTTATCTATATTTTCCCGAAACCATTTCAGGCTGGTCTCCGACAAAGGCGGCCTATTTGTCACATTATGAGCATCCGAACCAATATAAGAGATATATCGCGCATCATAGCATTTACGCAGCCAACGCTTGGTACTATCGAATAGCCCACGCTGCATTTCCTCCGCATTCGACTGAAGCTGCGCATTCATTGTAAGGATTTCTTCAAGATGCTGCTTTTGGCGAAGCGCCCCGTAGCGCTCCACATGCGCAAGGATCGGTTTCCAAGGGCTCCTCTGAAACCTCTGCACTGCCATTCGGATCTCGCTGTAAGACGCGTTCTCCGCAAACTCCAAGAGGACATATCTGCTATTCGCCATAGTCAGGGCCTTCCCCTGTTCCAGCTCTTCCAGGAGGCCGCTGTGATAATATAGCTCTTCACCGGGCAAAATAGTCATTTCAATCCCAAGTTCGGAAGCGACCTTTTGCTTCGTTTCCTCTACCAGGCCAAGAACAGTCTCCTTTTTCAGCCTTTCACGCCAAGGAAGATAGTGCGGCGTAGCGATCATCGTTCGCACCCCCACATCCCATGACTGCTGTACCATCTGTAGAGTCATATCCCAACTGCGAGAGCCATCGTCAATGCCCGGAAGAATATGACAATGAATATCACATATTCTCTCTTTCATCTCCTGATCGATCACAAACCACAGCTCCTTATCCCAGATTCTCAGTCCATACTACTATCAAATACCATTCCTATTCTAGCACAATATTTCCAAATTCCAATCTCAGTTTTGCGTAAGTGCGGATATTTGGCAATTTTAGGGCCAATGAGCGATAAAATCACAGAAAAACGCATCGGTCTTTCCGATGCGTTTTTCTGCATATCTTACACTACAGACTTCTCATTTCTTTTGGAAGAATAATTTCCCCCGTAAGCCTCTCATACTTCTCATCCTTATTCCCAACATTCTCCGGATGATAAGTGGAAACCATCTTCTCTACTTGTTCCCGTATATCTCCCTTGTTGGAATAAGCCACATACATCAGGTGTTCCAACTGGTCCAGGAACTCATCTGTCTCAAATGGAATCGGCCTTCCGATATGGATGAGCTCATTCTCTGTCTTAGTAAGCCCTTCTTCGGCCATAAGCTTCTCTTCATAGAGCTTCTCGCCCGGCCTGAGTCCTGTGTAGACGATCTTGATGTCCACATCCGGCCTGTATCCGGATAATCGGATCATATTTCTTGCCAAAGTATCGATCTTGACCGGGCTTCCCATATCCAAAACGAAGATCTCTCCTCCCTTGGCATAGGTGCCTGCTAAAAGCACCAGACTGACAGCTTCAGGAATGGTCATGAAGTAGCGAATAATATCGGGGTGGGTAACTCTCACAGGTCCGCCATTCTCGATCCACTTACGGAAAAGCGGAATGACTGATCCGTTGCTTCCCAGCACGTTTCCGAAACGAACGGCTACAAATTCTGTCTTGATGTTACTGAAGACCGAGCCTGTACCGTCTTTATCAGCATTCTCAATTCCCGAATGCGTGAAGAGCTGCGGAATCTCGTTTGCCTTGCCTTCCTTAATCTTGGCGTCGAAACTCTGGATGATCATCTCACACAGGCGCTTGCTGGCACCCATGATGTTAGTGGGATTGACTGCCTTATCAGTTGAGATCAATACGAAGCGCTCACAACCGTGGACCATAGCAGCATATGCTGTCTTATAGGTTCCGATGGAGTTATTCTTTATTGCCTCATTGGGGCTGTCTTCCATAAGCGGCACATGTTTATGTGCGGCTGCATGGTAGACCAACTGCGGTCTGTATTTCTCAAAAATACCAAACATTCTGCGGCTGTCGCGGACAGAACCGATTAAGGTAACCAGGTCAAGCTCCGGATACTTTTCCCGCAGTTCCATTTGGATGTCATAGGCGTTGTTTTCATAAATATCCAGAATGATCAGCTGTTTGGGTGAATGGGCTGCGATCTGTCTGCAGAGCTCACTGCCGATGGAACCGCCGCCTCCGGTGACCAGGACTGTTTTGCCATTAATGAAGTCGAATACTTCCTTCATGTCTGCTTTGATGGGCTCACGGCCGAGAAGGTCTTCTACAGAGACCTTCTTCATTTGGCTGACTGTTATCTCACCTTTCATGAACTGATACATGCCGGGCAGGTTCTTGAGTTCGCAGTCAGTCTCTTTGCAGATGTCCAGGATATCTCTGCGCTGCTCCGCAGTGGCACTTGGAATGGCCAGATAGATTTTCTGAATCCGGAACTTCTCTACGTTCTCCAGAATGCTGTCTCTACCTCCCACGATCGGTACACCGTCAATGTAACGCCCCCACTTGTTAGGTTCATCATCGATGAAGCACATGACCTTGTCGTTGATCTCTCTCGATCTGCGGATGTCACGGGAGATCGCCTGTCCCGCATTGCCGGCGCCGATGATCATGACGCGTCCATAGGTCTTCGAGTTTGCACGCTCGTTGCGGAGGAGCAGGACAAAGCGATACGAGAACCGGATCATGGTCATGAAAATGAATTGCAATGTCGGCCCCATTATGTAATAGGAAATCGGCATGCGCCGGAAGAAAAGCGTAATAAACAGGATGTGGAACACCGCTGTGATAATTGTTGCCTTTATGATATACAGAAGTTCTGTATAACTGGCGTATTTCCAGATGCTCTTATAGAGCCTGGTTCTCCAGAAGACAATAAGGCAAAATACAGAGTAGATTGGTGTAAAGCTTGCCCATGCTTTCAGATATGAAAGGTTGATTGTGGAAAACTTCAGATCATAGCGAAGCCATAGCGCTGTGATATAAGAGAAATTGATGACCGCCAGGTCATACAAAACCAGGAGCGTGGCTACATTTTGCCAGTGCCCCGCGAGTTTCTTCCTGTTTCGTTTGTTGGTGGTTGTACGGGCTGCGGTGTTTGCTTTTGCCGCGCCGCCGGCCTTTTTCCTGGTCGAAGACTTCTTATTAGTATTCGAACTGGCTTCCCGTTTTTTCGTACCGGCGGTTTTACTGTTCCGGTCTGAGGTCTTCTTGCGTGCAGGTTTATCTCTCTTTATGGAATTTTCTTCAATAACAGTTGTTTTATCGTTTTCTTTGCCGCTCATGAATAATGATCCTTACATGAAAAGCATTATAGATTAATGTCACTGAGTTACAATTGTAGCCTAGTCAAGGGCCTTTTTCAATGAATTTTCAGTAGATTTCGCTCCATTGGCCCTATATTGGACAGTGTTTTGCATTAACAGGTATTTAACCGTACATAAACAATACAAAAACTACCACAAAAAGCGCTGTTTTCGCTCCCGTCCTCAAGCATCGCGATCAGCCTATGAATTATGTTACACCCTTCCTTGTATTCTTCCCCTCCCTCTGCGATAATTAAATTGGGTTAATATTTTTCCGATATATCGGGCACCTGTATACTCTCTTGTTGAGGAGGTTCTTCCTATGAAAAGACAAGGCCGTTTATTCGCCATAATGATTACATGCATGATCTCTCTCGTTCTGCTCGCCGGTCTGTTCCCGCAGATCGCCCTTGCGGATTCCTACACTTCGACTACGATGCGCCTGCTGCACTATGAGGGGACCGTAGAGATTGAGGATACTTCGGGAAAGCCTCGCGCCGTCATGGAAAACGCGCGTTTCAGCAGCGGGGAATCCATGAAGACTGCCGCGGCCAGTTCTGCCTCCGTCGGACTCGATGAGGGCAGGATCGTCACGCTGGACGAGAAGAGCCGCGTAGAATTCCAGAAGCAGAACGGCGCAGTTTCAATGAACCTCACCGAGGGCAAAATATTCCTGGACGTAAGTGAGAAGCTGGGCGAGGGCGAGTCCATGGGCATCACGACTGCCACCATGGCCATCGGCATCCGCGGCACTATTATCTATGCCTCCTGTATGCCGGTCACTGATGAAAGCGCTGCCCAGATGGAGTCCGTAGACCTCAAGGGTCTCTCCCCCGAGAAGGGCCATATTGTCAGCATCTCCCAGATCGGTGTTCTGGAAGGTACCGCCCAGATCACTTATACGGACAATTCCAACAGGCAGCAGACTGTCGCCGTCGAAGCTGGCAAAAAAGCGACTGTGCCCGAATACAGCGAGGACGCCGAGGGAATCCCGGAACCCAAAGTCTCCGATCTCACCAAAGAAGATATCGAGGGCTTTGTCAAGGATCAGGTAGCGAGCAGCGCGTCTGTTGTAGATCGTGTCCAGGAAGCGTGCGACGTCGCGGATGACATCGACATCTCAGACCTTGCCGGGCTCTACACTGCGGACGGCGACTGGACTTGGGACAGCCCCGTCACCCTGATTGCCCAGAGCGCCAGTAAGTATTACGACGGCCAGCCCCTGACCCGCAGCTCGGACATTCTGGTCGACGGTCTTCCTTCTATTTTTACCGTGAAGGCCAGCGCCGGCGGCAGCCGCACGGACGCGGGCGAGAGCGACAACCCCGTCGATAACTATGCCATCTACAACAAGGCCGGCCAGGACGTCACCCGCCATTTTACCAAATTAAAGACAGTGAGCGGCACTCTCCTGGTCGTTCCCGCCCCTCTCACGATCCACACGGGGACTGCTGAGAAAGTATATGACGGCACTGTTTTGACCGAGCCGGATGCCTACGTCACCTTCTACAAAGGAAGCGGCAGCCGGGAAGTGCCCTGGCGCAATACTTCCTATGTGGTCACCGAACCGGCTGCAAACGTCTCCTACGACAACCAGACTCTCTACGGCATCTGCGGCGTCATCTGGGTGAACGCGGCCAACCCGCTCACCGGCGAGCGGCGCGAGATCCAGCTTAAGGCCGGCCAGAAGCTCACCGTCTTCATCTCCGACCTTGCCGGCAAGCAAAGCATCGAGTTCAAAATAGAGAAGCTCACAGAAAACGACCTCCCCGCAGAGCTGCTCCGCCTCTACGCGGACAATCCGGCTCTTCTCGAGCAGGCCTGCAAAGACGCCGGCTGGAACATTTCGCTGATCCGCGGGCGCATTAAGGCGCTTCCCGCGACTCCCTCCGGCACTGCGACGATCGAGCAGGGCGGCCTCATGATCCGCGAATCCGAGTCCGACCGCCTGATGCAGAACCTGACTAATGTCCGGATCACCGTCGACACGGAGATCACCGACTACAACAACAGGGCTCTGGGCAGCGAGGAAGCCCACTATTCCAGCCTCGCCGTCGACGAATCGATCAAAGTAACCCCCACCGGCCGCCAGACGGACGTCGGCAAGAGCGTCAATACTTATACCATCGACTGGGGCACCGCCGACCGCAGCAACTACGAGGTCAGCGAAGATCTCGGCACCCTTACGGTCACCCCCGCCTCAGCCACCATTACCACAGGCTCAGCCGAAAAGGCCTATGACGGCACTCCTCTGACAAATTCCGAAGCATCCATTTCCGGCCTTGTGAATGGTGAATCTGCCACAGTAACAGCAACCGGCTCCATCACGGAAGTCGGCTCCACGGAGAACTCTTACTCCATCAGCTGGGATTCCGCAGACAGCGGCAACTATACTGTCTCAGAATCTCTCGGCACTCTGCGGGTGACCGCCCAGAACGGCGCCGTAACTCTGACATCGGCCTCTGCCGAGAAGACCTACGACGGCACTGCCCTGACATCCGATTCGTTTACCGCTGAGGGCCTGCCTTCCGGTTTCACAGTCAGCGCCACAGTCTCCGGCAGCCAGACAGACGCCGGAAGCAGCGCCAACACGATCGATTCCTACACGATCTACAACGCAGATGGCACCGACGTAACCGGGCAGTTTACGAATGTCACTCTGCAGAGCGGTACTTTGACCGTGAATCCGCTCCCGGTTGAATTTGATCTGGGCTTCCGCGGCGAAGTGGACGGCGACGGCGGTTCCGGTGATGGCGGTTCCGGTTCGGGCGACGGCGGCAGCTCACCTGCGGTCCTCGAATACATGGGACACACCTATTTCCCGGAATGGATCCTGGCCTCCTACGAAGGCGTCGATGATCCTGTCGATCCCATCGATTGGAATCTCGACGGAGAAGTCGCAGGAGCTTATTCCTTCACATTCACTCTTCCCGGAGAAGCCAAGCTCGAGCTGAACGGAATGGGATACACGGATGTCGGTTCCTATACTCTCGAGCCTGAGAGCACCTTCCTTGAGGGTAAGAAAGACAATTACGAAATAACATTTATCAACAACAAGCTTGAGATCACCCCCCTGGCCCTCACGATTACTGCGAGCGCTTCCAAGGAGTACGACGGCGAGCCGCTGAACGGCTCCGAAGCGGTCAAGATCGAAGGCCTTGCCGACGGCGACATCATCACAGTCACCGCCACCGGCACGATTACAAATGCAGGAACGACGGATAACCCTTACACAATCGACTGGGGCAATACAAACCCGAACAACTACACGCTCACCGAGGAACCGGGCCTCCTCGAAGTAACTCCCAAAAAAGTGACTCTCACCACCGGTTCCACCGAAAAGTTATATGACGGCGAGACACTATTCTACAACAATTATGAACTCTCTCCTTCAGACCCCTGGGTTAACGGCCAGGCTCCCAAAATAACAGTAACCGGTTCCATCACAAACGTCGGGATCAAATCTAATACATGCATGGTCGAGTGGAAGGGCGTTAATCCGAACAACTACGACTTGAAACAGGAACTCGGCACCTTGACTGTCAAGCCGGTTGAAATAGTCCTGATCCAAGACTGTGTATTTGGAGTTGCCGGAAACATTACAATCGAATCGTATGGTTTGAAAGTACAGGTAAGCGAAGTACCTTCTTCTCGCTATTATGTAACCCCAATGGGCGAAAATCGATGGTGGCTCCAATTCGACTGGGGCGATAAAATCGAAGTCCACATTGCCGTAGACACAGATGAAACTTCCTTTACGATCACCCCGGACTACGATTTCGTCTTAGGAGATTCCGGCAATTATAAGATTGACACAGTTGACGCGACAGGCGCGTTTGACGTACCGCCCATTTATCCTATAGATGGGTTTGGAATGGGGAAGCCTGCTAGTTTCTCGAGTGTTGCAGGAAATTCGTTGGATTCTGAGGAGGAAGCCGCTCCTGCTCCTGAGGGGTCAGACCCCTCTGCACTGTACCAGGCAGACGAAGATGTCGTTGAGGAGCCGTTGGAAGAAGCAGCATTGGAGACACCTTCTGAGGATCCTCAAGAGGAACCTCTAGACGAGCCATATGTGGAGCCGTTTGAGGAAGAGATGACGGAGGAGGAACCTCAGGAGGATTCTTCAGAGGAAGAGCCGCAGGAGGATTCTTCGGAAGAAGAGCTGCAGGAAGAGACATCGCAAGAGAATTCTTCGGAATAAGAGTCGTAAACGAAGCCTTCTAATGAAATATTGCCGAACAAGTAATCATCAACACCTTTTAAACCTTGAGGAATCCGCCGCTATGACGGATTCCTCATTTTTTGCGATGTCAGACACTCTTATTTCTGTTTTAAACAACCGGACGACACCTTTGACATCGCTCCAAGAATCGCAAGACAGTCTGTACCGACGGCGATGGACTCATGAGCAGATCATAGTACATGGTCTTCCCTTTATTGGTGGATTTTCCGCCAATAAAGGGTTCTGTAAACGGGTATTCGTACACTCTGGGATTATAGGTAGGTGTTTTCTCTACCCTTTATTGGTGGATTTTCCGCCAATAAAGGGTTCTGTAGACGGGTATTCGTACACTCTGGGACTATAGGTAGGTGTTTGCACTTCCCTTTACTGGTGGATTTTCCGCCAATAAAGGGTTTTGAACCAAATCGCCGACCTGTCGGCGATAGCCTGCCAAGTTTATCGACTACAATAAAGACTGCCTCTTGCCAAGGTGGTCTTTTTTGTTTACTCTCATCTTGCTTCTGACAATAAAAAGTCCC
>Ga0256405_10002594_pt1 | contig 40672 bp, 58 predicted proteins | sample RumenRJG_02DNA_FD_189096 | JGI IMG/M metagenome (GOLD analysis project Ga0256405, IMG submission 189096) | Bovine rumen microbial communities from Lethbridge, Alberta, Canada - RJG_02 | ecosystem: Host-associated > Mammals > Digestive system > Stomach > Rumen | place: Canada: Alberta... | reverse complement strand
TTTCATTGAGGCGAATGCAGTTTATGCCGATGTTTATTTCCCGACAATCGAGGAACTGTCAACGGATAAGGCTAACCCCAGTGAAAAAGCTAAACTCGTTGATTTTACTTATCATTGTTACAAAAATGGTATGCTAAACGCCGTATCTGTAGGATTTATTGCTAAAAACTTTGAGGAAATTTACAACGAAGACCATCATTTTACGGGCTACAAAGTTATTCAGTGGGAGCTTTTGGAATTTTCCGCTGTTGCCGTTCCCGCTAATCAAGAAGCATTAGCGCAAGCCGTTAAATCTTTTGGGGTTAATGCTCAATCTATAATGGTAATGTTTAAGGACAAGAAAGACGACGTGCAGCAACCAAAGCCAGAAAGTGAAAATGAAACAATTGCACTTTTGAGGGCTTGCAATGACAGAGTAAAAGTCTGTGAGGAAGAAATTAAAACTCTTGAAAGTACTGTTAAAGAGTGTTTGACTTCAATCAAGGAAGTTTTGAGAACCGTCAAAGGTGAAGACATTCTCGATGTTGATGAAAATCACGAACAAACAAACAACAACAATGAAGATGATGTTTTGGTTATCTCTTGACAATATTTGAAAGTAGTGTATACTTTTTTATACAGTAAGGGAAAATGTAATTCCCCTACGATGTTTTGAAAGTCTCATTTATAGAATAGGACTCGAAAAGAGTGTTTTATTTTTTATAATTATAAGGGGTGTTGATATGACACAGGCAGAACTTGAGAAATTGATTGATGAGCGGTCAAAGAAGCAGGCAGATGAGGCTATTGCTTCTATCAAGGCTGAAATCGGAGAGGTCAAAAATGTCGTCGATGAAAAGCGTTTGAATGACGCTGTTGAAAACGCAATCAAAAAGGTAAATGCAGAAAATGCAAAGTCATTGAATGATAATGCAAGTATGCTTCTTAACTTTGAGCGTGCAAATGCAGAAAATGCTGTTAAGGGCTTGAAACAGGAAAGTGTGAAATCTGTTGTTAACCAGATGATTGGTTCGGCACTCTTCGCAATGGAGAAAGCAAAGAAAAACAATGTTGCAATGGTAACACCAGATGAAATCCTTGCAAGCGCAAAAGAAAAGTATCCTGAAAGTAAGGCATTGCATTCAGTACTTGAGAGCCGTACAAAAGCGTTGAACGCTTCTACACCTGCAGATGGCGGATTCACAGTTCCTATCGCATTCAGCGCAGATTACATCGAAATGTTGTATGCAAATACAATTCTCGAAAAGCTCGGCGTGCGCAAAGTGCCAATGCCTAACGGCAATTTGTCAATTCCTAAGATGACAGAAAGCGCTACAGCTTACTGGGTAGGCGAAGCACAGAAAATCAATACAAGTCAGGCAACATTCGGCGAGGTTAATCTCCGTGCGAAAAAGCTCGGTGCGATGTCGCCAGTTTCAAATTCACTGTTGAGATATACAGGTGTAGGTTTGGATTCGTGGATTGCGGAAGACCTTATGGAAAAGGCACGTATCGGACTTGATAAAGCATTCCTTAAAGGTGCAGGTACTGAGCATACGCCGCTCGGCTTGTATAATACAACAGGCGTCCAGACTTACAATGAAACAGCATTGAGTGTAACAACCCCGCTTGAAATGTTCGCACTTTTGGAACAGGCAAACGTTCCATTTGGTAATGTCAAGTGGTTGCTTAACCCAATTGGCAAAAGCTGGCTTGCGGGTAAGGCATTCTCTAGCGGTCCATTCGCTTGGGCAGAGGAAATCGGCAGCCGCAAACAATTGAACGGTTATGACATTATCACTTCAACAAGTGTTAATTACACCGCCGACGCAGGCACACCGTCAAATTCAACAGCTGATTTCTGGCTCGGTGATTTCTCACAGCTTTTGTGGGGTGTCGGTTATGACATTACAGTTGAGATGTCACGCGAGGGAACTTACATTGACGCTAACAGCAATACGGTTTCTGCATTCCAGAATGACCTTACACTTGTAAGACTCATTACAGAGCACGATTTCGCTTGCAGACACCCAGAGGCGTTTGTAAAGGGTACACTTAAAAAGGCATAACAAGCCAAAAGGTAGAGGGATAAAAAAAGCCTTCTACCTTTACACTTAATAAGGAGCGTGAAATGAGAAGCAAGTTTCTTGAACAGGTAAAATATGCAGATGATTTGACAAGCGCAACAGCCCGCGCAGGTGACAGTGGTTTGTTTATCGTTATCGGCGGCACAACTTCAACAGCTATCAAATTGCAACATTGCGACACAGCCGCAGGTTCTTACACCGATTTTGCTACACTCGTAGCAGCTGCCGATGCAGGTTCTTCCACAAACGAGGGCGTGCAGCTTGATATTTCGGGTGCTAAAAAGTATCTCAAAGTAACAGGTGCTACTACAGCGGTTGCTGTTTTCGGCGATATGCCTTTTGACCCGCAGTAAGGAGAGAAAATGCGTAGTCAGTTTATCAATTGTTGCGGGTATGGCGGTGATATTACACAGGCACAAAACCGCTTAGGTATTAACAGTGCATTGATTTGCATTCGAGGAGGCACTGCTTCAACAGCTATCAAATTACAACATTGCGATACTGCTAACGGTTCTTACACTGACTATATAGAGCTTGTTAGTAGTGCAACAGCAAGCTCTGACACAATGGTAGGTGTTTTTGTTGACCTCACAGGTGCTAAAAAATATCTTAAAGTATCGGGAGCAGTTGCCGCTGATGTCATTTTTGGCGATTGTGATTTTAACCCTAAAGACATTCAGACAATCGGCACTCCTAGCGGTGGCGGAGATGTAGACCTTGAAGATAATAAGGCTGTTACAATCAATGTATCAACTTACACAGTGCCTGTAGAAATTACACCTACAGAGGGAAAAGACGGAATGAAAAAAGCAACGATTACGCTGTCCAATATTCCGTCAAGTGAGAAAACACTTTATGCTTTTGGTACAGCTGAAGCCGTAGTGTATTTACTTGCAATTCCCGCCGAAGATACAGAAAGCGTAACGGCTTATGTACCAAGTGTAACAGGGTTGACAGAAACAACAGCCGCATACACCACAGAAAGCGGTGTAACAATTTCAGATGTATCTTACTCACGTTATGATACAGGTGATTTGACAATTTAAGAGGTTTTGAAATGAGTAAAAGAGTTTTTACTTTGATTAGCGGTGTAACAACAGGCGCAATCGCAATTATGGAAGCTGTAACAGTCTTTTTCAATCCTGAATACAAGGTAGCTATTTGTGCTTGTCTTCCTGTAATCGAGGGTGCTATCGTAACTTGTTGCGGTTACTTTGTTAAGGATGGAAATAATGTACAGCATTCTGATTTTGCAAGCAAATAAGTCATACGTATATGCAACCAATTCAGATGGCTCTAAGTTTACAGGCGACCTTGCAGAAACAAAAAGCAAGGTAGAAAGTCTTATGTCAATTTATCCATTTGGTTCGTTGGTTGTAGTACACAATACAAGTATGACTACAAGCGTTGAAATATCAGATGTAGCGGAGTAACAAAATGATGTTATGCACATTATCGGACATTAAAGCTATTTTAGGCATTACAGATGACTCAAAAGATAATCTGTTGACATTGCTTATTAAGCAACAGAGTGCTTTGATATGTGCATACTTAGGCTATAATCCGCAGTTAAAAGAATATGTTGATGAATTACAGGCTGTAAATAATCAACAGCTCTTACAACTTAATAACCGCCCAATAAGAAACGTGATTTCTGTCAAAATCAATGATACAGAAATTACGGATTATAAACTTTTACCACAATATGCAAAAAACGGCTTTTTGTATCGTGGTAATGGTTGGTGCGGGGCGTGGTACACGCGCAATATGACATACGACACTGTAAGTGGTGCTTATGATATTTCCGTAACTTATACGGCGGGTTGGTATCTCCCTAGTGATGATAATTACAACGAGGGAGCTGATGATTCCTTGCCGTATGACATTATTACAGCTTGCATTGAAGCTGTTTCCGAAAGATACACAATCGTATCATCGGGTGTGCAAGGAATTAAAGCTCAAAGTGAGGGCGGTATTTCTGTAACGTACGAAGGCAGTGAAACTGTAGGAAATGGCGGGCTGTCTAAACGTGTTACAGGTATGCTAGAAGCGTACAGAATTATAGGAGTTGCATAATGCGTGTAAGATATAAAAATGCAACTCTGTATATAGCGGCCGAAACTGTAGCCAAAAATAAAGAGGGTACAAAGGTAAAAACTTATGATTTTGAAAAGCCGTTAGAAGTTATAAGAGCTGATGTGCAACCTAATACACTAAGCGAAGCCGAATTAACCCTTTATGGAATTACGGAAAAGAAAGCAGCTGTTAAAAAGGTGTTTTTTGATAATGCAAGCTATTTGAAACGTGGCAACCGTGCAAAAGTAGTCTATGATAACGGCGATGTAGAAATATATTATATAGAGCCTGTTAACCGCTGGAGACAACACGGGGAAGTTTTGTTAATTCCTGTAGAGAACGAATAAAATGGCAACATATACAAGCGACGACGTAAAAAAAGCATTAAAAGACCTTGAAAAGTTCCGTCAAGCAATAGTGACGGGAACAGGGCAAGCCGTCGCAGATATTTGCTTAAAAGTGCAAGCCGATATACAGTTGGGAATGACGAATACGACTGTTGATAATGGCAAGTCATACGGAAAAAGAAAACATCACCCGTCAATACCTGGCGCTTATCCTGCCGTAGACTATGGAGAGTTAAGGCGCTCTATTACGGTTGAGGTAGAGGAACATAAAAACAGAGTAGATGGGCGAGTTGGAAGCATTATTACTAACCCGCCTTATCCTGTATATCTTGAATACGGCACGAGTAAAATGAAGCCTAGACCGTGGTTGAAGCCGTCTGTTGATAAGAATGAGCAATTTATAAAACAACGATTTGACAAGGCTCTAGAAGTAAGCATTGAGGATAGTTTCAAATGATAAATGCAAAGATAATATATAATACTTTGCTTGAAAGTGAAAGCCTCTCTGAATTAGTTGATAGTGATAGCATTTTTGACAGTTATCCGTCAACTATCGAGGTTTTTCCGTGCATTTGTTTTCTTGACGCTAAGCAGAAAGATATTGAATATGCAGACAATCAACATCAATTTGAAAATTGTTCTGTAGAGGTCCATATTTTTACAAAATCACTTGAAGATTACCCGACAACAAGCGAAATCGGAATCGAAATTGCAAAAGTATTCAACGCTGATTTATGGACTATGACTGAAAGTAAAGAAGTTCCAGATGTTGATGATGACGTAAGGCATAGAGTTATGGAATTTAACAAGGGCGTTTTTGTTTCTTGTTAATATATATAGTTTCATTTTTAGGAGTGTACCAAATGAATGAAGCACCAAAAATAGGACTTGATAACGTTGTTATCGCTGAGGTTTTGTCTGATGACGTTAACGGCATTGTATACGATGAAGTTATCCCGCTCAAAGGTGCAGTTAACGCAACAATCAATCCAAATTCCGACGTATCAACAGATTTCGCGGATAACGGCGCTTTCTTTGCCGCAAACAACAGAGGCAATGCAGAATTGTCTCTTGAAATGGTTGATATTGACCCGAACATTCTTTCTAAGATGTTGGGAACAAAACTTGTCAACGGTATTACACGTGAAACAGGTATGGACCAGTCTCCATATTTTGCGCTTGGTTTCCGTGTGTGGATTGCAGGCACAGATGCAAACGGCAAAAACAGATACCAGCTCGTATGGTATGCTAAGGGAAAATTCAGCGTGCCAGAAACAGGCGGCGAAACAAAGAAAGATTCTCTCGACTTCAAGCACGTCAATATGTCTGGTCAGTTCGTTGCAACACAGTTCGTTCCTGACGGTGAAGACAGTGGCACAATCTGCGTTCATTGCCGCACAGATAATCCAGATGTGGATGCTAGCGTTATTTCTAACTGGTTCAATCAGCCTATTGTTTCTGTTGCTGTTGATACAGGAGCGGTTACAGTTAGCGCTCAGTTGCGCGATGACCCAAATAATGATTTGCTTATCACAGGTTCTAAGGCGGGTGGCGCTTCTTTCAACTTCGCTGCAGCAAGCGTCAAGCTCAATGATACAATCATTGTTACCGATGAAAATGGCGCTCCTATTGCGGGAACGCTTTCAGTTGGCGCGGCAAGCACAGCGCCAACAATTACTTTCAAACCTGCTTTGGGAGAAAATGAAATTAAGGGCGTTACAATTACGGGCGGATTAAAAGATACATTCGGCGTTAGCGTTACGCCAAAAACTGTTGCTTTTGCATAAAAAACCGCAGTTAAAAAACAGTTGAAAAAAGCCCTTTTTACTTGTATACTTTTTTAGACAGTAGAAAGGGCTTTTTTCTTTTGTCTGAATATTATTTTTTTCGGGGGTTTCGGTTATGGCTGAAAATGAGCAGTTGGAACAGGTTATTCCATCTAATTTCACGTTGATGATTAAGGGTAAAAAAAGAGAGATTAAATTCGGAAATCTTGCCCTTGCAAAGATTGAGCGCAAATATGGAAGCGTTACAAACTTTGCGCAGCTTGAGAAAGATATGAATGAAAAGCCTATGGAAACAATTCCTTGGCTGTTGTCAATCTGTATGAAAGACAAATCGGACATTGGCGATGAAATTGATGATATTTTGATTGCGCTTGATGATAGCAATCTTTTGATTTCGGACGTCGCAGAAATTCTTGGCACTGCGATGAATTCCGCAATGTCAAATCTTATGTCAGACGGCAAAAAAAAAGCGACGAAGAAGAAATAAAGCTCATTCCGTGGACTTACCTATTAACAGAAAGTATTTTAATGGGTAAGTCTGAGGAATGGTTTTGGGAGTCTGAATTAAGGATTGTTTGGAATTTAATTAACGAGAAAAAGAAACTTGATGAAATAAAAATGAAAAATCAAGCCATTTATATTGCTTCTTATGTATGGGGAAAAGACCCAGATGAGCATAAAGAAGATGAAAATAAAGAAATGGCAGGGCGGGATAAACCGATAAATCCAGACTTGCTAAGAGGGTTATTCTAATGAGCGAAATGTCAATTAATGCGCAGTTTACTGCAGATACAAAAAATCTTGAGGCAGGGATAAAAAAAGCCCAAAGCGCTTTAACCTCTTTCGGGAAAACTCTTAGCAATGCAACGGGGAAATTAAACAAAGGGCTTGAAGGCTGGGGAATAAGTTTTACTCAATTCTATGACAAAGGTTCTTCGGTGCTTAAGAATTTCGGTATTGATGTAGATAAATTTGCCGCAAAGCTCGGAATGAGTGGTCCACTAGTTGCAGGTATTACGGCGGCAACTGTTGCATTGACAAAGTTCGGTCAAGAAATAAACAAGGGACGCGCACAACTTGCAAAAGGGACGGGCGCAACTGGTGAGCAGTTAATACAACTTCAAAACACCTTGCATAAAACAATGCTTGTGGTAGGTAGAGATGCAGAGGAGACTGGCGCAATAATGGCTAATCTCAATACACGTTTTGGAGTTACAGGCGAGGAATTAACAGACCTTACAGTACAATTTGACTTATTCTCACAAGCAACAGGCGAGGATGCCGCTTCTAGTGTTAACAATATTGCTGATGTAATGGCTAAATGGGGAATTGAGCAGAAAGACGCGGCGATGTTGCTTGACCAATTAACAAAGGCAGGTCAGGATAGCGGTATCTCAATACAAACCCTTACAACTAATCTAAAACAAAACAGAACAGTTTTTGCTCAATTCGGTATGAGTGCAACTCAATCAATCGGCTTTATGGAGAGCCTTGCAAAAAATGGTATTGATACCGCAACCGCTATGCAAGGTATGAAATATGCTTTGACTCAATTCAATGAGGCAGGGCTAAACTCTGAAAAGGCATTGCAGATTATTGCAGAGTCTATCCAGAATGCAGAAAACGAAAGTGAAGCGCTCAATATTGCTATTGCTAATTTCGGCTCTAAAGCGGGTCCAGAAATGGTTAACGTATTCAGAAATGGAACGGCAGATATAGCACAATTTACTGAAAACCTATATAACGCTGGCGGAGCAACTGAGGCAACGGCGGAGGCGGCTAGAACATCTAAAGACGCTATCGGCGATTTGATGTCAGTACTAAGCGGAACTTTTGCGGGTTTTGGAGAGGGCTTTGATGAATTTGTCAAAAATATTGTTGATACACTTAGTAATATAATTAGATTTGTTTCTCCTCTCATTGAGCCATTAGGCAACGTTTTCAAAGATTTGTTATCCACTGGTAGCTCTATTGTTTATCAACTCATAAGTCTTTTTACTGAATTCGTTAAAAAAAATAGCACGGCGTGGAATAGTGTATGTCTTGCAGTTCAATCGGCGTATGAAATATTACATCGCATTTTTGGAAATTTAGAAAAAGTATTCAAAGATATTTTTGGCTTTATTTTTGCTATATTAGAGGGTAAATGGGGGTTAGCGTGGGAATACGCTAAAAACGCATTTTTTCGCGTGATTGATAACATTGTTGGTACTTTATCCGATTTTATGAATTTTTTTGTGAAGTGCATAAACGGGATTATCGACAAAGTAAATGAAGCCATAAAGAAAGCAAAACAACACGAATGGATAACAAACGCGCTCGAAAAAGTAGGAATTAAACTTAAAGAAGTTGACAATATAAAGCCTATTAATTTAAGTGATAAATTAGGGCTTACAAAACTTATTAAAGAAAGTGATAGTGTTATTGCAAAGGCAACAGCGAAAGCTACTCAAACTATCGAAACTAATCTCGGTAAAGTTGAAGAAGTATCATCTGATGTTGCAAAAGAAGTACAAAACAAAACAAAAGAGACCGCAAACGATGGTATCGCGTGGAGCATTAAACTTCTTCAGCAGGATATAGACAGGCTCAATCACGAAAAAGAAAATGCAATTATACGCGCACAAAACGCAAAAGCAAGTGAAAAGGAAATTGCTGATATTAATATCTATTACCAGCAAAAAATTATTGCAATACAAATTCAGCGCCTCAACCTTGAGAAAAAACAAGCATTGGAAGCGGAAACAGACGCAAAAATCAGGGGTGAAATTGAAGTCTATTATGCAAATCTTATTGAGCAACTCGAATGGGAAAAAGAAACAAAAATCCGTGAAGAAAAGATAAAAACGGGTGAATGGGATAAAAAACTAAAAGAGCAAAAACTTTCAAACATTGAGAAAGAAAAAGAAAAGGAATTAAAACTTGCTAAAATAAGAAAGGCAACACCTCAAGAAGTCTCAGAAATTGAAAAGAGATATAACGAAAAAATCCGCGCGCTCAAACTTGAATTGCTGGAACTTGAAAGACAGGCAGCATTAGAGGGTATCAAAGACGCAAATGAAAAGGCAACAGCAGAGGAATATTACAACGAAAAGAAAAAACAGATACTTGCAGAGGGCGCAGCGGAGGAGCAAGAGCAAAGAGATAGAAGCGTAGAAGAAGAGCAAAGCAAATGGGATAGATTTAAGGCAATGATAGCGCCTTATGTTAATGGTGTCATAAATGCTGTTAAAAAGACAACAGCCGTTATGACAAAACTTACAAAAGCATTTGTTTCAACTTTCAAAACTTTATTTTCTACTGTGGGAAAATTTGCGACAAATGCTTTCAAAGGAATTGCAAAAGGCTTAAAAAAGGCGTTTGATTTCAATCCTGATGAGGCGCTTAACGCTGTCTTAGAGTTCGAGGATAAAATATTAACTTTCTTTACTCAGACTTTGCCGAAATTACCAAAGTTTTTTGAAAGCGTTATGAGTTCTATCGTGCATTTGGTTGACTCTCTCATCAAAAATATTAATATGGATGAGTTAGCCAAAATTATAGAGTCAATCTTAACAACAATTGTTACATATCTCCCAGAGATTATAGCAAAAGCAATCCCGCTTATTGTCAGGCTCGTTGAAACAATTTGCACAACTCTTGTTAAAAACGCTCCCAAAATTATAAATGCAATTAGCCAAATTTTGCAGGCGATAGCAAAAGCAATCCCGCAATTGTTACCGCAGATTGTATCGCTTGTTGTTGCTCTTTTCGAGGGAATAGCGAAAGTCCTTACGGATAATGCTCAAATAATTGTAGAAGCAATTGGCTCTGTAATTATGGCAATTATTAACAATTTGCCGCGTATCTTAAAAGCACTTGTATCAGCAATTTTGACGCTCATCAAAGAAATTGCTGCATATATTGTCAATAATCAAGACCAGATAGCGCAGGATTTTAGCGACATTGTTAAAGCAATTGTTGACTCAATATCAGAATTTGTACAAAACGGCGGATGGAAAAAGCTCCTTGAAGCGATTGTTGCAATTGTCAAAGCAATCAATAAAGCGCTTATTGATAATTTGCCTTCAATTGTTGATACGATTGAAGAAATGCTTCCAGACCTTGTGGATGCAATAATTGAAATTATTGTTGAAATCAATAAAGCAAGCTCTAAACTTATGCCGCATTTAATGCGTTTAGTTTTTGCAATAATTAGGGCTATTCTTGACATTATATCAGACCAAGAGGTTATAGAAACCTCTCTTGATGTTTTAGTAGATTTGGTTGAGCAATTGATTTATCAGTTAGTCCAAAACTTGCCAATTTTTATCCCGCTCATTGTCAAAGGTATTTTAACGCTTATTGGTGGGATTGTTCGACGTATTCCAGAATTTGTTGTAGCAATCGTAAAAGGTCTTGTAAAAGCGTTCAAAGATATGGACTGGAAAAAATTAGTTAAGGAATGTTTCAAAGCGTTTGTTGACGGAATAAAGGGCTTTTTTGGTATTCATTCGCCGTCGACAATGTTCCAACAATTCGGCATTTATATGGTGCAGGGACTTGTTAACGGACTCAAAAATATATGGGGTAATGTATCAGGCATTTTCTCTAACCTTGCAAATAATATAGGTTCCTTCTTTACTAATTTATTCAGCAGTGTTTCTTCTTGGGTTGGTTCTATCGGCTCTAAAATGAGTGAAATAGGCTCAGGCGTATGGGATAATATATCAGGCTTCTTTGGTTCGTTAGGCTCTAATATTTCTAATGCATTGAGTTCTATATTCAGCAGTGTTTCTTCTTGGGTTGGTAAAATTGGCTCTAAAATAAGTGAAATCGGCTCTGGAATTGGTAGCGTGGTTTCATCTGTAGGTTCTAAAATAGGCTCTGGAATTGGTAGCGTGGTTTCATCGGTAGGTAGCGCGGTTTCATCTATCGGTTCTAAATTAAAATTTTGGGCAACAGGAACAGAAAACGCGCCGAGAGGGTTGTCAATTGTTGGTGAAGCTGGTCCCGAATTAGTTGATTTCAGGGGTGGTGAAAAAGTGTATAATGCTCATAACACTGAAAAGATGTTAGCGGGCGGTTCAAAGACAAATACATTCAATGTTACCTTTAATAATACTTCACAAACAACGGCTTTCACAGTAATGCGTGAAATGAAACGATATTCAAGGGAAATGGCTTTTAACGGGGTTTTGTAATGCAGAAACTTATATATACAAATAGTCAAGGCGTATCAATAGACCTTACAACAGACCCATTCGGAATTACTGAATGGGAAGGGTTCTCTAATGTAGAAATGGAAGTTCAATCGCAGACAGTACCATTTCAAGACGGCTCGGTATACATTGACAACCTCTTAAGCAATAGAGAGTTATCAATCACTGTCGCAATCAATGATAATAACAATTTGTCGAAGCGCTATGAGTTACGCCGTCAATTAATAGCAGCGCTCAACCCGAAACTAGGAGAAGGCACGCTCACATATAGGAATAATTTTCTTGAAAAGCAAATAACAGTTATTCCCGCAACTCCTATTTTTCAGACTCATAATTCAGACACACAAGGCACGCCTAAAGCTCAAGTTAGTTTCACAGCGTGCCAGCCATATTGGGAAGATACGGAAAACACGCTTGTTAATTTTTCTCTCACAGAACAGCCAGTAGTGCAAAATGCAGGCGATGTTGAAACGCAAGTAAAAATTAAAATCAGTGGTCAATCCACGAACCCGAAAATAACAAATGTAACAACAGGAAGCAGCATCGGGCTTTCGGGGCTTATCACGGAAGCAATCGACATAAACACGGCTTGCGGAAAAAAGAGCGTAACAGGCTCTGAAATGAAATGGACTAATATTTTCGGCGGTTATCTTAATTCTATCGCTAATAAGGGCGATAGCGTTGTTTTAGTCGGTACAGACGGCGCTATTTTATATTCTTTTAATGCGCTTGAGTGGAAATCTCAGCTGTCAAATACAATTAAAAATCTTAATGGCGTATGCAGTAATTATAATTTTGATTTGTTTGTTGCTGTCGGCGATGATGGCACGATATTGTATAGCCTTGACGGCAAAACGTGGGCGACTGGTACTTGTTCAAGCAGTGTGCATTTGAACTCTATTACAAGCTCAACAAGTCAATTTGTTGCCGTCGGAGATGGAGGGGCAATTGTAATATCTTCAGATGGTCATACGTTTTTGGACATTGTAAGCCCTACGAGCGAAAATCTTAATTGTGTCATTTATGACGGCGCTCAATATATAGCCGTCGGTGATAGTGGTATCTTGCTCAAATCAAGCGACGGGCAGCAATGGGACGAAATAAGAAGTAACACGGATAGAACGTTGTACAGTGTTGCTTATAATGTCAATGCAGGATTGTATATTGCTGTAGGCGTTGACGGCACTATGATACAATCTGTAGATGCTGAAGAATGGCAGGTTGTCGAAAATCTCCCTACTACAGAAAACTTGAGAAGTATAACATTCCAGAATTATTTGAATGAATATTTCATTGTCGGAGATGATGGTACACTTCTAACAGGTTTGAGCGAATGGACGTTAAGAGATACAAACACGGAAGCCAATTATAAGGCGTGTTTGTTTGTTAAAGATTTGGGGATAACTCTTTTGAGCGGCTCAGGAATTCTGCAAAAATCGGCAAATAATGAAGATTGGGAAAAGTGCATAAATATTGTTGATACTATTTTACACGATGTCATTTATATTCCGAAACTTAAATTATATCTAGCGAGCGGCTCTGACGGAAATATTTTTGTCTCGACGAATGGCACGCTTTGGGAAGCGCGAAATATTGGCATTGATGTTGATATTTATGCGCTTGCTCTTAACCCGAATACAACAACGATTATCGGAGTAGGAACAGGCGGAACAATAGTAAGAAGTTTCAACGGTTACACGTGGGAAAAAATTAAAGATGGCGCTGTTCCATATACTTATTATCTGTTGATTGACGGCGGATTTTATTTTCTCATCAATTCAAGCGGCGATAAACTCATTATTGAGCAAGATGACAATAATGGAAAATTATGTGATATTGTCTATAGCGATAGGCTCAATAAATTTATTGCGGTAGGTTATCAAGGCAAAATATGCACATCTGTTGACGGTATCGCGTGGAATGAGGAAACAAGAGTAACCGATGAATGTTTGAACTCTATCACTATTAACGAGGGGTTAATAGTTGCCGTCGGTGATAATGGCACGGTTATCACCTCAAGAAATGGCACAGACTGGACGCTTATTAATAGCGGTTTAAGTTTTGACATTATGGGCGTAACTAGCAGCCCTACAAAAACGCGCTTTCTTGCGGTGGGAAAATCGGGCTATATTGCCTTTTCTAAAGATGGCGTTCACTGGGAATTAAGGCGAATTAATGCCGATAGACGCGCATATATCGATTTTACGGCGGTTTGCTATTCAGAGGTTTATTCCCAGTTTATTGCAGTCGGAAAAGAAGGTTTAATTGCTGTATCTGTTGATGGTCAGACGTGGGAAGCAACATACACCGAAAGCGGCTTGAATTATTCAAGTATTATTTTCTCGAATAATCTAGGGAAATATATTTCTGTTGGCAATAAAGGAACTGTTATGAGTTCATATACAGACAATGCAGAAAATCTAATTTCAAAAATTAGCCCTAATTCTGATATTAATTTCAATCTGGTTGTTGGTCAAAATCTTTTGCGTGTTTCTTGCGAGAGCGGAGACCCGCGCGTAACAATCGAATTCAGAAATAAGTATATTGGAGTCTAAAATGGGAATTGAAAGACCGATTGTTAAATTATACAAGTATGAAGAAAATCAATTCAAACTCGTTGCGTTTATTGATGACTATGAAGAAATTTCGTGGGAGTCAAAACTTTATGAAGCTGGCACGTTTACTTTGCAGATAAACTACAACATACCAAACGCATACTTATTGCAAAAAGGCTTGTTTATCCAATTGGATTCGGATCCTTATAAGTTCGGCGAAATCTCGGATATACAATGCACGCTTGATAGCAGCGGAAAAGGCGGGCAATATCGAATTGCAACGGGTTTTGACGCTCGGTATTTGTTCCATAAGCGAATAATCAAAAACCTAAATACATCGGAAGCGTGGGAATATACGGGTAAAGGTGAAATGTGTTTGCGTATGCTTGTATATAGTCAATGCGGATTGGGCGAAAGCGAAATAAAAAGACGCTTACCAATTGCAAATACAATTCCTGAGCAAAGCAGAGATACTAGCATAACGATTTTAGGTCAAAATTATTGTGTGAAAGAGGCGTATAGCAATCTATATGATGTACTTGTAACTATCGCAACACAATCGCAAATCGGTTGGCGCGTTGTTTTCGGAGGTTCTCTTGCCCTTGAAGTTTTTGAGGGGACGGATAAAAGCCAATATATACGATTTGACACGGATTATCAGACTCTTGATAGTGGAACAGTAACCGATAGCAACGGCGAATACACCAATGCTGTATATATTGGCGGGCAAGGCAATGGCGCGGATAGAGATATATACGAGGGGGAAGAGGAAGGAGCGGAGGGGCTTAGTAGATACGAAAGTTGGATAGATAAAAACGAATTGACGGAGGAAGCGCAATATATAACGGAAGCTGATAGCATATTAAGACAGTATGCACAGACAACAGTTATTGAGGGAAAAGGGTTAAATAAAAGCCCTTATGAGTTCGAGACGGATTATAATATTGGCGATATTGTCAATTTTGCTTTTTCGGGCGTGAGTAAGAATGTGCCTATATTGAGCGTTTCTGAGCATTGGACAAAAGGCGAATATGACATAGATTTTGAGGTTGGAAAACCAATAAATGACTTAAAAAGACAACTGGCGTTACTGTTGCGCAAAATACAGAGCGCGTCTAATTCTGTGCAATCATCTACAACAAGTAGCGTCAAATGGTATACAATACCAACAGATACGCAGATGAAAGCTGATGAAGTGTCTAATGATGTAATAGGGTTCTTGGGGAACGTAGGAAGTGGCGCAATATTCAAGCTGTATTATACATCTAACGGGACAGGCGCGAAAACATACCACGTCTATCTAAAGCAACTAGAAGGAAATGGAAAATTAACACTAACAACGGGTGTTAGTGGAAAAAATAATGTGCAATTGTCATCTGGAACATATGTAACTATTATATATGTAGATACGGATGGTAATGTAAGCTCACTTGCATAATTGGGGGTAAAAAAAATGGCTGATAGTACATTAAATCAAATCACAAGAACCGACAATATAGCAGATGATGATTTGCTTATCTGTTATAAAACAGGTATTGACGCAACACGCTCAATTACTGTTAATAACTTCAATGCGCCGATGAGCGAAAGAGTCGGCAACATTGAAGAAGTTATTCCAGAGGGGACAACAAGTATAAACCCGCTTGTTAATAATAGCGGGCTTGCGCCTTTACAGCCTAAGGAACTTGAAACACCATTGACAATTTCGGGGGTGGAGCAAACAACGGTTGAAACTGCTTTAAGCGCGCTCAATATTGCTATTGCAGCTGTTCAAAGTTCCTCTATTCTTGCCGAAACTCCGCGTTTTTTGCGATTTAACGCGGAAAATAAAAAAGGGCTAATTATAAAAAAAGGCACGATTATCAAGGTTGGAAATAAATTATTTTCAAGCAATGAAGATACAGCCTTTGACTTGTCAGAATATCTTACAAAGGCGGGGAAAGATTATTTTGTTTACTTGTCTTATAATGCAGGTTCTAACACGTGGACAGTTTCGGCAAATCTTACAAAATCCGCAGACACAAGCACAACTCGATATATTGGACGTTTGCATACATTGTGTGTTTCTGTTCCTGCTAATACTACAATGATTATGAGTTGCAATAATGTTTCTGCAGGTGATACAATTCTCGTAAAACCGTACACAGATTCAGACCCTGACTTTCAATCCTTCTATTCTAAGACAGTTTCAAGTGTTCAAGCAGGTGCAAGAGCAAGCGGTGTAGTACAAGGTCCCTTCTATGATGTTGCAACACTTCCACATCCTCTTGCAGGTTTTAATGCAGGCGATATTTTGCCTGAGTCTGTTTGGTGTTTGACCTTCCGCCCAAACACAAGATTTGAGGACGCAATGGTCTATGAAAAATCATACGACAAAGCTATTGATATATATCTTCAAAGCGGAAAGGGGATGAATACCAGAAGCGCATACAACGCAACGCATACGACGGCCAGACCTCAAATCTGTTATGTTGATGATATGTTTCAGGTGGGCAAGGAATTGCTTTCGGATTCTGAGTTTAGTTCAGTTGCATTAGGCTCTAACGAATGTACGAATATTGTTGGTTCTAACGATAAAACAACAGTTGGTGGTCATACAGATACAGCGGGCAGACGTATGATTAGTGCGATTGGTTGTGAAGAGTGTTGTGGTTATCTTTTTCAATGTCTTCGCGATGTTGCAGCGCTCGGAAATGGCACTGCTTGGACTAATATTGATAATTCAAGTGGTCATAATGTAGGGAATTCTGGGTGGATAACAGAGGATGGTCAAAATAAGTTTGGTCAGATGTATAACTGTGTCTCTTCACTTCTTGCTGGCGGTAGTTGGGAAGCCGGGTCGTATTGCGGTTCTCGCTGTCGTTATGCGCATATCGCTCGGGCGATCGTCTTTGGGCGCGTCGGTTCTCGCGGGTCGAGCCGAGTTATACGGAGTGCGTAAAACGTATAATGAGGAGAGTTAGAAAAGGTAATGTTTCGAAACAGGCTTTAGCAAGTCTTAATGGCGTGATGAAACATTGTTGTTCGTTCCATTTGCGTCAAAAATTGAAAACTATTTACACTGTATCTAGTTGGCGCTAGATACAGTTTTTTTTTGCTTTATAAAACTTGACAAAAAATAATAATTATGATAATATATAAATCATAAGGGCAGAAATAAGCCCTAAGGAGTCTATATGATAGAGAGTGAGAATATTGCTGAATTATTGGCGTCATTAGTTGAAATTCAGAATGAAATGCCAACTTTCCCAAAAGGTTCACAAGGTTATGGGTATAGGTATACAGACCTTGACTGTATTGTAAAAACAATTAAACCGATTTTGCACAAATACAGTGTAGGCTATATGCAGAGCGTGGGCGCTTGCGGTGGTGTATTGACTTTGACCACACGCCTTTTTAATTCTAAAGGGCAATATATCGAAGACACTACAATACTTCCAGAAATTAATGGAGTGAAAGCAAATAGCGCACAAGTCGCAGGTATGTCTATAACATATATGCGCCGTTATTGCTTGTGTTCTATGCTAGGCATTACATCTGATGAAGATATTGACGCTAACGCATTCGAGCGCGAAAACGTACGACAAGAGAAAAAAGCAGAGCTGCCAAAACAGGCGCAGACAAGAGAAAAACAGCAAGCGCCGATAGTATATGCAGACGGTAAAGAAGCAACGCCAGAAGAGACGGCGCGGTTGCAAGAATTGGGAAAAGCCCTATATTTGAACGGGCAGCCGATTTTTTCAAGTGATGAAAAGAAAATATATTTCGGTTATCGCACAGAAAAAACGGCGAAGCAATTAATTGAGTTTATGGAAAACGCGCTGAGAAATCGATGCGCAGACGCTCCAGAGCTTCCTGAGAATAAAAAATAAACAAGAGGGCTATATTCCGAAAGTATGGACTCAAGAAGAGTATGAGAGAGCAAAAGAAATTTTGCGTGGTAACTAATTATGAAAAATAGCATAGTGATTTTAACTACTCACTATGCTATAAAAATATTTTGGGTGAGGGAATAAACTATGGTTAATGTATTAATTAAGAAAGCGTCTAAATGTAATGCCAGAGGGCGATATGAATTTGGACGGCTTGATAAAAATCTAGCGATGTTTTATTTTTCGGCAGCAATCGGATTTCTGAATAAGGCAGAAAAAGAAATTGAAAACAGCGTTGAAACGACAAATTGAAGGAGAAAAGCAATGACAATCGAGGAAATAATTGTTAGTTCAATAATAACATATGTTATTATTGTTTTGGTTGTATTTCTTTATCCGAAGGATGATGATAACAAACGATGTAGAAAAAGCAAAAAGTTTAAATCAGGAAAAGTAAACAGCATTGTATGGCACGACTTGAGGAAGAATACAGAAGATGAGCCAGAAGAAAATCATACCGTGCTATTACTGACAACTACCGAGCCAGTAATAGCACGGTATGACGCACAAATACAAGCATTTTTCCGTATGAATGAACATTCAAAATATTGTGTTTATGTTGACCTAAAGACTTATATTGCGTGGTGTGAAGTACCAGTTTTTACAAAAGGAGATTAAATATGACACTTGAGCGAAGAGAAGAACTGAAAGAAGAACTGAAAGACAGTATTAGTATGGCACTCAAAGACCCTATTTTGCAGCAAGGATTTGAAATTATCTGTAAGGAAAATGCAGAACTGAAAAAAGAAAACGCTATTCTAAAAAAAGCATTGAATCTCTATGTAAACTGGGCAGATGAATGTGGTGTTGCTTGGGATAATTTTCCAGATATGACTGAAAAATGGTATAGAGTTGTTGAGGAAAAAGGTCTTGGCTGGATTGATGGTTTAGTCTTTATGGTTACTGAAGAGGCAAAAGAGTTATTAGAAATTAAATAAAAGAATTACTGCTATTACTGCTAGAATTTTCTAGCAGTTTTTTTTATTTTGTTGTATAGTTTTATTTTGAAAATAAATTAATTCGAGGGTATGTATCTATGACACCAGAAACATTGAGTATTGTACAAACTATATCTTATCTAATGCCATTGGCTGCGCTGATATGGAAAGCGGCGCAACAGGCAAGCGAAATCAAGGAAATCCGTAAAGACCTTGATGATAATATAGACAAGTTTTGCAAAAAACACGCGCTTCTTGAGGAAAAAATAGAGCGAGATAAGGTTGTTACTAACAATTCTATCGTAAGTATGCTTGAAAGTCTGCACACAATAGAACTGAAAGTAACTCAGATTGACACGACATTGCACGCGATACACGGGCAAGAAAAATAAAACGCAAGTTTTGACCGTCTAGACAATCCCCGATATTTAGGCGTTTTTTTTCTAGGTTAGAAGCCCCGAAATAATTGCAAAAAACATTTTTCAGGGTTATGATAGAGTACAAATTAGAATGAGGATTTAAGATTGACACTTAAAGATTTTATCCATAAATATAACGGGCGCGGGGTTGATTTTGATAAAAAATTCGGATGCCAATGTGTAGACTTGTTTCGTCAGTATTGCGCCGATGTGCTTAATATTGAGCATACGGGCGGCGTTGAGGGCGCTAAAGATTTATTTTTGAACTACGAAAAAATGCCGAAAGAACAAAAGTATTTTTCGCGCGTTAAGCACACTCTTGATAGAAAATATAAAGAGGGTGATGTTTTGATATGGGACGGCACATCATCAAATAAGTATGGACACGTTGCAATTTTACTTTGCGAAATGTCGGGTGATTTTGTTGTTTTCGAACAAAACGGCATTAAACAAGATGCCGCTAAAATTGCCCTGAGAACTCGCGAGAACCTTTTAGGCGCTTTGCGTTTTATTGTGAGTTCAAAGATATGAGATATGGAACACCGTATAAAGGCAGTAAAAATTTTTTTGTATGGAAATCGACAACAACGCAGATTTTTTGAATTGGCTAAATGATACTTTGCAAAATTGCCCTGAAAAAAATTATTATATTCGCTCAAATCGAGGGGTTGAAGTTACAAAACTTGTTTTAGATTTTGAGCGGGATAATTTTAGCTGGCGGCGGTCAGATAGCGACACTTTTTGGCTTGATATTCAGATGTTTGTTAAATATAAACTTTCCAATGATGAAATTTTATTTGTCTGCAAATCACAACCAGGCATTGAGAATTACAAAAAGTTTGCAGAAGAACGAAACGCTTATGCAGAGTTAAAGCGGGGACTTGAAAAATTACGAAAACTGAATTCAAAAAACAACATTGACCAAAATATAGGTTTATCAGAGTCGCAAGCAAAGAGAAATTGCAACTTTTGAACGGCAAGGGTTCGGGGCGAGTAGTAGAAGAAGGCTTATTCATTCCGAAAGGTCAAGAAGAGCAATGGCAACAAATGACAGGCAGTGCGAAAGCCGAAACCGCACAGCTAGAACTAATAGCCGTATAGAGCGCAAAAAAAAGGAGTAAAAGAAATGCTGAAGAAGAAAACAAAAATAAATCAAGGGCAATTAGAATCCACTGTTTTGTCAGAGTGTCTTTCATATTTACGCGCGGTCGACGTGTTTTGTTGGCGTCAAAATACGGGCGCGTTCAAGGTGGAAAATAGATTTTTTCGCTCTTCAATGGCTGGTGTATCTGATATTTTGGGTGTATTGCCTGGCGGTCGTTTTCTCGCGATTGAGTGCAAGAGGGAAAAGGGCGGGCGCGTATCTGATAAGCAACAGGATTTTATCCAGAGGGTTATCAGCGCGGGCGGCGTTGCGCTTGTGGTGCATAGCGCCGAAGAACTGCGGGAAAAACTCAGAGGGCTACTTCTTGCCCCGCAGGAATAGACAACAATTTTATATCGTACTATAATGGTCAGTATAGGCGAAAACACTAACTCTGTGAGTAGCCTAAATCTTTTTTTATTAGGAGTTAGCAAATGAACGCTAATCAATTAACAATTTTCAAAAATGATACAATCGGTGAAATTAAAGGCTTTATTGATGACAAAACGGGTAAGCCGTGGTTTCTTGCGGGAAAGGTTTGCGACTGTTTGAAAATTAAAAATTCAGCAGATGCATTAAAAGGTATCAAAGAGCGTCATTTAAAATTTGGCGACAAAATAGATGGGATAGGAATTTCCTATGTCATCATCAAAGATACTTTAGGCAGAAAACAAAAAGCGAATATTATTTCGGAACAGATTTTGTATGAATTAATTTTCAGAAGTAATACAAAAAAGGCTTTTGAGTTCCAGCAATGGGTATATGGTGAAGTTTTGCCGTCATTGCGTAAGCACGGGGAATATCGAATGAACGGAAAACTAATCCGTCGAAGCCTTACCGATACAATCAAAGAGGAAATCTGCGATAAAACCGATAATCAAAATGTTAAGCGTTTTGCATACTCTAATTTTACAAAACTTGTGAATAAATCGCTAGGCTTGCCGTCAAGTATCGATAGAAAGACGCTCGATGAGCCAACACTCGAAAGAATAGCTCGAAAAGAAAATCTAGTGAAAGCCTTGATTGAAGAGGGCAAAAGTTACGATTATATAAAATCTTTGCTGTTTGAAAATTGACAAATAGTGCCAATCCTGCTATATTATTGGGGACGCTAAGTCTCCTTATAAATGTGATTAGATACCTTAAGCCTTGCACTTTTGCAAGGCTTTTTTTTTGCTCTGAGATAAAAATACCCTGCTATATCAACGATATAACAGGGCGAAGGAGTACACTATACAAGTCTTGTATTAGCGTGCAAAATTAAGGCATAGCAAGCGTTAAAACGTGTCAGATGATATTTTTTCACGTCTTAACAGATTTCAAGCGCTCTATGGCTTGATTTTAACGGCTAAAACGGTATGTCTAAATCATCTGTTTGGTACGGTATATCTTCAGGGAATCCGCCTTGATTTGCTGCGGCTGGCGCGGGCGCGTTATTATAACCGCGATTTGCATATGGTTTTGATTGTGGTGTCAAAGATTTGTTAGGGCTTGGCGCTGTTGCATTTTGCTTAGTCCCGCAAAACTGAACATTATCAGCAACAATTACAACTTTGCTGTATTTATTGTCGTCTTTTTCCCATTGTTGCAATTCAAGATGACCATTAATCCCGATTAGAGAGCCTTTTTTCGCGTATTTTGATACGTTTTCTGCGGTTTTTCCCAAAATTGTAACGTCGAAAAAATGCCCGATTGTAGTCCAGTTCCCTGAAGCGTCTTTTTTGTTTTGATTAACTGCAATTGCAGTTTTCCCGATTGCAAAACCACTTGCAGAATATCGTAACTCAATATCACGAGTGAGCCGACCGATTAAAACAACACTGTTAATATCACTCATAAGAACCTCAAAAAAAAAATGGCGGGCAAGGTGTAAGAAGTTTAGAACCCTTTACCCGCCAAAAATATATTACAGGCTAACAGCCTAATTTACTAAGAAACGGCGGGAGCGTGAAACATTCTGAATTCCCGCCGTGCGTGTCTTTCCACGCCGTCAACTATGAAAAACGCGCATAATTATATTATATGCTGCTTTTCTTAATTTTCAATTTTTTCATATACCAGCCATATTGGCGGGCGCTCGTGCTTAGTCTAGTTGATAATGCATTGAACATTCAAAGCAATCTTTCTCAAGCCACGTCTTAAAAGTTTTGTGCCATTTGGTGTTTCTGTCTGCCATTCCGTGCAACTCACTCACACGAACCCAGCCTCTAGAATATTTCTTGACGGTTACGCCACAATCGGCGAATACCTGAATAAATTCTTTTACTGTTAGAATTTTTTCAACGCGAATTAAGCACGCGTCAAAATTGCAAGAGCCGTTATCATTGCAATTTCTTGCAGCGGTATCGGCTTGATATTTGGCAGTTTTGATACTGTCAATAAAGCAATGTTTTGCAAAATCCTTAAACTCAATCTTATTCATAGTGTACTCCTTAGGGCTTGTATTTGTGTTTCTCTCTTGCCCTTACATTTAATAATATATCATAATTATTCTTTTTTGTCAAGTAAAAATGATAAAAAAGAATTTACATAAGATAAAGGCGGTATCATAACCGCCTTATCGCTCTAGTATGTTACAGTATATTCGCCGAAATAGTCGCTTTTATGTTGCGTGTTAAAGCCCTGTACAGGGAATTGTACGCCCAAGTTCCAACAGCGCTTTTTATCTTTTTCGCGCTCAATCTCTTTCAATCGGTCGTCAATCTCTTCTTGCCAATACAGCAACGCCTCTTTATTTGTTAATGGCGTATAATCGTTAGACCAGCGCTGTATATGTCTTATAGCGTCGCGCATTGTAACACATACGCCATTCTTCTTTGCTTCTTGACAATGCCATATAAGGTTATGCCAGTTTGTGAGCGCTATTTCTTGTCGCTCTTTTCTTTTGCGCTCAAGTTCTGCTGCTGTTGGTGTGTAATACTCGATTGTACAAAAATCTCTCTGAAACATTGTGTGTACTCCTTAGGGCTTGTATTTGTTTTGTTTGTTGCCCTTATGATTATATATTATCACAGTAATATATAATTGTCAAGTAAAAATATATAAAAATGTCTAATTTTTTTATGTGCAGCATTTTTTTTTACACATTCAAAAAAAGTAAAAATCCATAGAGCGCAATAAAAGCCCGCTATCGAAAGAAAAAGTTCTCAAATGTCAAATTATACCACCCAGTATATAAAAACGCTGTAGCGTGTCAATTTTTAGCGTTAACAGGCAAATTTCAAATGAAAAAAGTGAATTAAAAATAAAATAAAAAACCGCTAGCAGAAATGCAAAAAAACTACTAGCGGTAGGAGTCTGAAAATTTCGGAGAAAATCTAAGGACGTATATATATTATATACTCAATATTATTGATTTGCAAGTAAAAAAAAATTATGCAGAAAAAAATAAAAAAAAGGCTTGAAAAAAAAAATAAGTGTAATTATAATAATAATTGTCTAACTGGACTAACTCTAGTTTTTGTCACCGCACGCGGTAGCCACTCGGGCTAGAGGGGTAAACGCCGCAAGGGCTTAAATGCGTAAATCTTGCGGCGTTAGGAATACAGGGGAGTACGTTAATTCCAATGGTGCGTACAGGTCGAGCCATACACGTACAGGGCGCGATGAGCGTTCAAGAGATATCGACTATCGAGCAGGTAGAATGTTCGACAAAAAAATGAAAGGGCAACGGCGGGGAAATAGAAGTCTTGCTTGATTGTTTTGGGCAACAGTACAACTGAGCGCTAACTCTAGCGCTTGGGGCGTATTGTGTCCAATTTCTCAGGGACTGCAAAGAAATAAGAGTATATAACTTATATATAATATATAATAACTATATATACTATACTTAAGTTATAAATTTATATATATAGAGAGTGAGTGAATTTGTTAAATGTCTTTTAAATCATATAAAGAGAATATCAAGAAAACAACGATTAAAATATATATCAATAAAACACAAATTTTAGAAACTACAGATGTAGAATCCGCTATTCTTTTTCTGCAGCAAAACAAAAATATAATGAAAATGTATCAAAAGAATTGACATTGTTTTTATTTTATGATATAAAATATATAGACTTATATACACCATTAAGGCGCTTGAAACCCCTGTAGTAGAGCGCCTTTTTTATTTGTTATGCTTGAATATGCAGATAGATTTTGAAAAATTAACAGAGCGTTTTTGTATTATGACAGTTGACGGAAAATTAAGTGATGAACAAGCATAGAGCAGAAAAAGCAAGGAAATACGATTTTTTTGCCTACTGTTCTCCCTGAGTCTGACTCTATAACGCAGGAACAATATTTGCATATTTGTTTTGCTATGATTGACGTTTGCGACGCTGTTTTTCTTTTGCCAGATTGGATTGACAGCGCGGGCGCGAAAAAAGAAAAAGAATATGCCGAAAAAAGCGGCAAAAAAATCATATATGCGGAGGTTTAGATAATGATAACTATTGCTTTTACTGGGCTTGTAGTTGGGGTTATTGCTTTTTGCTTCGGATTGTTCGCAGGAATTGCTGTTGCGTGGGAAATCGACAAAAACAAGCAAAATGACAATGAATAGCGCTCTTGACTAAAAAAGCGCAAAATATTATAGTATCACTGTTAGCAACCAACTAACATACAGACCTTAGGGCTTTATAAAATACCTTATTTATGGACTTGAAAATATCGCTTTATGCCTAAGGGAAGCGGTCGGCGTGGTGGCTAAGTTTTTAAGTCTATAAACGAGGTATTTTTTTTATATTACGCAAATGTTATGCTGAACAAGTTCGGAATGGCAAGGAGCAAAGAAATGACACAGACAGAAAAGCGAAAACTGGAAAAGGCTTCAGATTTCATTATCTGCTCATAGCTCGCAATAGAGCACGTGAATGTAGATAACTTGGATTCTATCGCAAAGGTGCTTATCGAAGCCCTGAACATTCTCGACAGCGTTATGAACAACGACGAGGACGGTGAAGAATGAAAGAGTATTACGCAATAGCGATTATTGATAATGATTTTGACAACCAGATAGAACTGGGCGCTTTTGAGAGTTTGGACGAAGCGAAAAAATGTTTTTTGGATTTTCTGAAAAAGAATAAACACAAATATGACGCTATCGGCTCTTTGTACTTCGGCATTAGCGTCACACGATAACAGTCGAAGCAAAAACGCCCGCTCGTATGGGCGGGTTAAAAGCGGGTTGCGACCAAGCGCAAAGGAGTTTTTTGAATGTGATTTTCACGCATAGGCGCTGTGCGTGCGTATAACCTTTTTCAGCGCTGGCAGTCGGAAAGACGGCAACGCAAGCCCGTATGGGCGAGCATAATTTCTTCTCTAAAAAAGATAACGACGGCGGCGTGGAAAGACACGCACAAAGTAAGCACCTTACGGGCTTGAAGATATTTGTGTAAAAGAAAATCGCAGACAGCTTTGAGATGTAAGTTGCTAACTGTTTTGCATTGGCGGCGTGGAAAGACACGCAAAAAGTAAAGAATTATCAAGAATTATTGCTAAATTTACTAAAAACGCCCTCGCTTTCTGGGGACGGCTTTGATAGCGCTCGCGTCGTTGACGAAAGAAGCGCCGTACTAAAACAGCCGTGATGAAAGCAACTTTTTTATTATCCGACGAGGCACAAAAAATAGTATTGACTTTTTTTTGTCTATTTTGTAGTATTTTTCTACACAAAGTTTTTCTCTCACTTAAAAAACAAAGTGTACTCATTAACGCGGTTTCTCTCCACCGCGTTTTTTTTTGTGTTTTTATAAAAATTATGATTGACAGAAATATATAATAGTGATAATATATAAATCATAAGGGCAGAGAGAATAATACAAGCCCTAAGGAGTACACTATGAATAATATTCAGAGAGAAATGACAATGAGCGATATGAGCGATATGCTTTATCGACAGAGCGCCTATAGACAGGCTCTAGCTTACAAAAGAGCGGCATTGCTTAACCCGCAAAATAAATGGCGCGGCGTTAAAGAATTCGCTATGATGATGAAAATCTATTATGCGGAGCTAGAGACAAAAGGCTCTACAGGACGCCTAAAGCGCAAAATCTGTTATGACCTTGCAAAGTGTAAAGTGTGGTATTGCAAGCCTGATGAGTTGTACTGGGCTAGGTGATAAATAAAAATACCCGCCGTTTGTTGGCGGGTTAATCGGGGAAAATATGGAAACAATAACAATCAACGAAATTGCAGATGAAGCACTTAAAATATCAAGGGCGCGTGCAGATAAAATGCAGTGTGAATATCCAGAAAACATTGAAGGCGTGTTGAAGCATTGCGCGGGTGAAGTTGTCGAAGCAGCAAAAGAAGCGGCGCTCGGTAATTTTGACGCGTTCGGCGCTGAAATCGCAGATGTGATTATGTGCGCTCTTATTGCGGGGCGTGTTGCTGGCGTGGATCTTAACAGAGCCGTTATGCTCTGCCTTGAGAAAAATAGACAGCGTGCAGGATTGAAGGGATAATGAGATGACAGAGAAAGCAAAAAAAACACTTGAAAGCGTGCAATACTTGCTAGAAGGCGTCTTAGCGATTGCTGAGAAAAGTAACGACGAATACCACGGCGCGATAAGAGAAATTACGCTAATAGCTTGCAATAAGCTCTATGACTTGCAGAAAGAGTTAGAAAATGCCTAGACCGTATCCGTGGAAGGCTGGCGATGTTGTAGGGCATTGGATTTTTGTTGAGCGTGTTTGCGCAAATAAAGTAAAAGTCCAATGCAGGAATTGTGATAATGTTCAAGTTGTATATTCATACTATTTAAGTTCATTATGTACAAGACAGAAACTATGTGATAAATGCCATAATGGTAAGCGGTGTATAGATTGCTTGACTGATGAAGAGGTTAAGCATTATCGCGAAAAATACAAAAACGGCGTAACGGTCGACATATTACGGGAATGGCTAGGAGGGTGAATGTGTGGACAGTAAAACAGATAGCCGAAGAATTAGGCGTAGATACTAACACAGTAACAAAATACACGAGAGAGTTTTTTTCTGAAGACGAAAAAGAGCGGATGAAAGCCATAGACGGCAAAAAATATCTTTATTCCGACTCCCAGAAATCTTTTATCGTTGCGAAAATTGAAAAGATTTGCAACGGGAGTGGTCGAAAAACAAAAAAAAATGAACGGCTTTCAAAAAGTTGTTATCATTACATCAAGCAACAAGGAATAGCGGGCGCGTCTATGTCTGAGCTAAAATTAATGGGTTTTGGCTACTACACGGTATATAATGCGCTTAAAATATACCCGATAGAGAAGCGCGATAACCGCTATTATGTAACAAAAGAAAACAAGAAATATATAATTGTTTCGGATGCGTACCAGAAAGAATTCTCTTGCATTAAAGAACTAAAAAATTTTCTTGGTGTTACTACAATTCAGATTATCAAGGCGCTCGATGAAGGAAGCGCACTTAAAGGCTATTACATCGATATTTTGGAGGATTGAATAAAATGGGAAGACCAAAGAGTCAGAAAACAATAGAGTTTTTGGGACTCTACGAAAAAAGCCCTGATATGAGCAGCGATTTTTACGCTGAGCGCTTGGGGATTAGTAAGCGTGAAGTATTAACAATTATGCAGAACCAAAAAAAACTAAAAACGATTGATAAGGGCGTTTCTAGTTTTTCCGTTAAGCAAGCAACTGTAAAAACGCTCTATAATCAAGGCTTGACAATGCAAGAAATCGCAGAAAAGCTCAAATGCTCTAAACAGTACATTGCTCAGATTGTCGACAAATTGCGCAATGCTGGAGAAATTGGCTATCGTAAAATGATTTATATTCAGCAAGGCACGCCAAAAAAAGAGGGCGTGTATCTTGTACAGCGCAATTTACACGGACAGCGTTTTTTCGAGTTGTTACAATTTGATGGTTCTTACTGGGTCACAGGATTACACGATAATCCAGATTCGATTATTGAGTTTTGGACAGACACCGAAAATTTTAAGAAATAACAAAACAGGAGAGAAAAGATGACAAAAAGTAAGATGCTTGTTTTGCTTGCCGAGAAAAGACGTATTCTGTAGTAACGACCAAGTAAGAAAGTGGAAAGAAATTGTATTACCAAAGGAGAATTAGAAATGAGAAATGTAAGCATCGTTTTTTTTGTTTTGGTACTTATGATTTTTAGTTTTTTTATGGGTTACGGGGTAAGAATAAGCGACCCAGAGCCTAAAGAAATAAGGGAACTTGAGAAACAACTTAAAGTTGAGGAGCTTAAAAAGCTAAGATTGAACAACGAAGCTATGGAGCAATGTATGAGAAACAACTAAAACAGCTGAGATGAAAGCAACTTTTTGAAAAAGGAGTAACTATGTTTGAGAAAGAAGCAGAAAAATATGCACAAGATATGGCGATGTATTATGAATCAACTCACGGTTCTGTTCCTTCGCAGTTTGAAAAGTATCTTCGCAAAGCCGTTGAGTTTGGTTATAACAAGGGGAAAGAAGAAAATAAGCCAAGGTGGCATAAGGTTGCTGATGGAGATTATCCACCTTTAGAGGTAGGTAACTATACAGTCGATGTTTTGACTGACAGGGGTGATATTGCTTATTATGCCTACGAGAATGATTGCTGGGTTGCAGAGCCGTCTAGTGTTGAAATTGACCCGCCTATTGCTTGGTGTGAAATTCCAAAGTTCGAGGAGAATATATGATTTTTGATATAAGCAATGTTTACACAAGAAAGAACGCTGATGAGTTACACAGTGGTGACATTGTCTGTGTGGCAGACACGATGTTATGCTTAAAGGAAGCTGTTGAGAATGATGAAACAACTGTCCTAGATTCTGTCGGGAAGAAAGAGATACCTATGGCTCGCTTCTGGACAGCTCACCCTTATTTCCTTGCCTATCTTGTTTGTCCTGCACGCAATGCAGAAGCGTATTGGAAATGGTTAGACGGCAAGGCTATTGAAATTGAATACGCAGAACTAGATGAGAATGAAACTTCTGTGTGGCGACTTTTTGAAAATGAAGACCCAAACTGGTGTAAATTCCACTATAGACCCGCACCAAAAGAAATTACAAAAAGTGTACATCAACTTGTGGATAATACTAAAGAGTATCGCCCATTCAACAGCATTGACGAATTAACAACAGAGTTCGTGAAGCGTTTTCAGACAAAAACACCGTCTTATGCCCTCCCGCTGATTTGGGTGAAGTCTATTACAAAAGGCAATAACAATAGAGGCTTGATAACGGGATATATTGACAACGAAGATGAAGGGCAATTAGTTAAAATTGATGATAGATATTATGGTCTTTGTGTATTGTTTAAGAATTTTCAATTTCTTGACGGTTCACCTTGCGGAGTTGAAAAATGACAGAAGATAAAAAGTATCAGTTAGATGAATTGACTGTAACCGACATACTGAGCTATTTAGGTGCTAGAGTGTCTAGTATGGAAGAACATATACGCAGGGCAGGGAAGCAAAATATATCGTTGAGAAATGAAAATGTAGAGCTGAAAGCACGCATTGAACAGCTTGAAAACGAACTATCGAATAGGAGCTAAAATCTATGGTTTATGCATATCTTAGAGTATCAACAGGAAAGCAAGACGGAGCAAATCAGAAAATAGGTGTTGAGGCATTGGCAAAAGCTCGCGGGCTTGTGATTGATGAATATATTGATGATGAAGGAGTTTCTGGAACAAAAGAGCCAGAAAAAAGAGAGCTCGGCAAGTTGCTAAACAAATTAAAAAAAGGCGATGTTCTTCTTGCTGGTGAAATTTCCCGCCTTGGCAGGTCGCTTTTTATGGTGTTTCGCATTTTGGAACATTGCTTGAATAATGGTGTGACGGTAATGACAGCAAAAGACGGCTATACGCTTGGAAACGATATTCAAAGCAAGGTTCTTGCTTTTGCGTTTGGTATGAGTGCAGAAATTGAGCGCGAAATGATTAGCCGTAGAACAAAAGAAGCTCTAATTAAAAAGCGTGAAGAAGGTGTTATTCTTGGACGACCAAAAGGTCGCAAAACCCGTCCTGAATGTCATAAACTATACGGAAAAGATGCTGAATTAAAAGAGCTGTTAAAGCAATATTCACAGCGCAAAGTCGCAAAAATGTATCACGTTGACCGCAACACGCTTGCGCGTTTTATAAGCGATTCAAAGATTTTGAGAGAGGCGAAAAATTATTTCAAATACTAACGCGCTAGATTTAGGCGGTCAATACTTTTCATATTTTGATGTAAAGCCAAAGTTTGACGGTATGCTATCGCTTTTATATCATCGTCCTGTTTTAGATATATTTGCGTTTGATGATTTTTTACACTCAAAGTATGGAGAATATGAAGAACAAGGAAAATCAATGCACGATGTGGTTTTAGAGCATTATGGCGAAAAGGCGGTTGAATTTTGCAAAATCGCTTTTCACATTTCACAATGATTTGTTTTAAGGCGTGTTGTGAATCAGAGGTAAAAGAATGATATGTGATATTTGCGGAAGTAGAAAAGATGTTCGCAAGTGGTATGGTATGTTAAACGGCAGATACTATAGAGAATGTAGACAGTGCTTTTTGGAAGCGGTGAAGTTGTACAATCCAGACGCAACGCAGAAAGAAATTGAGGCTGAATGGAATCGAGGGACAAAATGAGCAAGTTACGAGCAAGTTAAACGGAGCTTGAGGAATGAAAACGACTTTTGAACACAGTCGCAAGCGGGATTTTTTATTTTATCTAGACGATTATATTTTTTTGTGTTAATATTATTACTAAGGAATTATTCGGGGTAAACTGTGAAAACAATTATTATTTTCATTGCAATGTATTGTTTCTTCTTCGTTTCTTTATGTGTTGCTGTTGGAGTCGGAGTCCGAAGCGGTTTAGAAACTTTTTTCCAGAAGCACGCGCCATATTTGCCGCCTACTGAAGATGAAAAATGCGGATGCCATTGCGGGAATTCTCATTGCGAGAAATAAGGGTGCAGAATGGAAACTATAGAGATTAAGTGTGAAACCAAAGAAACAATGAACATCGCAGAGATGACAGAGTTTCAAGGCGGTTTAAAAAAGCGCAACGATATTGACTGCGATAAAATTAAGCTGTCTATCCTTAAATATGGCTTTTCATTCCCTTTCTTTGTTTGGAAGAATGAAGGTAAAAACTATATTTTGGATGGACACGGGCGCTTTTTGACATTGTGCAAAATGCAGAAAGATGGCTATTTAGTCCCAGATTTGCCCATTGTTGAGGTGCAGGCAAAAGACAAGGCAGAAGCAAAGCAAAAACTTTTACGCTTAAACTCTCAATACGGAAAAATGACAAAAGAAAGCGTGTTAGAGTTCGCAGATGATATTGATTTGAACTTTGAAGAGATTGCGCTGCCTGATACCGTTATAGAATTTTCAGACCAGAGCGAAGAAGAACCGCAAGAAACACAGGGTGATGATGATATTCCAGATGTTATAAAAGAGCCTATGTCAAAGCGTGGCGAAATGTACGAACTGGGAAACTCAATTCTTATGTGTGGTGACAGTACAAATGCTGAAGATGTTGCAAGGCTTATGGGCGGAGAAAAGGCAGATATTGCATTTACTTCACCGCCTTATAATGTTGGAAATTCAACAGCGGCAATCCCAGCGGGTAAAAAATCAAAATATGATGGTGAAAACATTGATAATAAAAGTGTAGAAGATTATCGCAAGTTTTTAAATGATTATCTTGCTTTAACTTTAGAGCATTGTGAATATTCTTTTATGAATATTCAATCTTTATGCAATAATAAAATTGCGTTGATTGAATGTCTTTATGATAACAAAGATTTTTTTGCAGATACAATAATTTGGGATAAAATAAACGGTCAACCAGCAATGGGGAAAAACATACTTAATAGCGTTTTTGAGTATGTTCATATTTTTTCAAAAAAGGGAAATCGCGCAATTGGGACAAAAGAGTTTAGGGGAACTCTAAACAATATTATACATATTTCAAAACAGACAAAGAACGAATTTGCAAAAGAACATAATGCAACTTTTCCAGTTGAGTTTGCAGAATTTTTTATTCAAAATTTTTCGGAGAAACTTGTATATGAACCATTTGGCGGAACTGGTACAACATTAATTGCGTGTGAAAAATACAATCGTTCTTGCAGATGTATGGAACTTTCGGAAAAATATTGTGATGTTATCAGAAAAAGATATACACTTTATGCAAAGCAGAACGGGTTAAAAATAACAAGTGGATGCCTTGAATAAAAGGCTTTTATCGTGATTATATCGTGATTAAGAGGAAATTAAAATGGCGGAAAAGACAGAAAATCTGACTCCCTTTACAAGCGATAATGCAAAAGAAATGCAACTCAAAGGAGCAAAAAAACGAAAAGAAAACACAGCAAAGAAAAAACTTATTTCGCAGATTTACGCTGAGTTTCTTGCGAAAAAATATAGCGTGAAAGTCGGCGGGGAAAACAAAAAAATCACTGGCGCTGATTTGTGTAATGAGGCAATGAAAAAAATTATGGCGCGTGGTGATAGTTCTAGCGTTTCTTTGATGAAAGAAATCAGGGAAGCGATGGAGGGTAACACAATCAATCTTTCGGGAAAGGTTGAAACAGCAATGAAAAGCACTGAAGAGCGCTTGAAAGAGTTCGAGTCTCTTATTCATTGATTTTTTTTGAGTGTGGTTCTTATGGGCAAAATAAAAAAGTCGGATTTATGCGCTGTTTCTGTTGGTGATTTTTGCCGTCGTGCTATTCAGAGCCTGTGCGCGTGTATCGAAACGGATGCGCTTATTTATTGCAAGAGCGAAAATGCAGAATATTTGAAAAACACGTTGTTAAAAGATTGCTTGCAAAGTGCCTTAACATCTGTTTTAGCAGTGGCAAAAATACACGGGGTAAAAATTGATGTAGAATTGCAGGAGATTGAAGAATGATTATACTTGCTGTTATCTGTATGGTTTTGGCGGTGGCGTTTTTCTTTTTGTGTAAGGCGTATTTTGAGCTGAATGCTGAGTATAAGGCTCAGCGCAAAGTATTGCAAAACGCAAAGTTAAACAGTGAACATCTAGCACTTTATGCGCAGGAAATTGCTCAAATTGACAAAACGGGCAATGAGCAACGTGATAAAATTAGGAGGGCTGACAATGACCAACTTAAAGCGCTTGTTGATGATATTATTGCTTATAACAATAATATCATCTTGCAAAACAACACAAAGCATTGATACTGAGTCGATTACATTACCACCAGAGCCGCAGGGCTTCTACATCGAGAGCCTTGCAACATATGAAGAAGCAATAGACGTTATATCACGCTATCAGACTTTATGCGCAAAATGGCAAGTATGGGCAGCAAACGTCGAAGCAATTGTTTTTCGGCATAACAACCCGCAATTAGCGGACTACTTGCCGAAAGATGATAATTCAAATCTGGTATGGCTCAACGAACCTAATTAATATTTTATAGCCCTCTATTACGGAGGGCTTTTAAGATTGTATATAAAATGATAAAAGGTACTTACAAAAGAGCAGAATTAGTTATCCCGAAAATCTCAAAAGAGCAATTTTTATCGCTTACACCAGAAAAACAAACGCAATATTTGCAGTTATATAAAGAGCAAGTAGCCCCGAAGTTTGAAATATGGAGAAATCCTGCCCCCGTTAAAATTGCATACGGCGGGCGCGGAGCTGGTGCGAAATCTGAAAGCACTGCAAGTCTGTTGATACAATTTGCAGAACACCCCGATTATTTCGGAGATAATATAAAAGTTATCTGTTTGCGTTCCGTTCAAAAATCAATTAAAGACAGTAGTTATTCTTTGTTATGTCGTAAAATCGAACAATTAGGCTATACAGATTTTGAAATAACACAAAACTACATAAGGAATAAGACAAATGGAAGTTATTTTACTTTTAATGGCTTGAATGATTTTACAAGCTCACAGCTTAAATCGCTTGACGCTTACACTATTGCTTTTGTTGAAGAAGCTGACGGAATAAGCCTTGAAACGTGGGACACACTAGAAGCAACAATCCGAAAAGAATGGAATTACAACGGCGTAAAACACCAAGCAGAAATATGGGCGGTGTATAATCCTAATACAACTAACGACCCGATAACACAGAAATTTGTATCTAACCCGCGTAAAAATTGGATAATCACGAAATGCGAACCACTTGCGGAAGATAACCCATTTTATCCCGAAAACTTACTTGAAAAGTATGAGGCATTATTAGAGCGTGACCCAGATGAAGCTAAACATATCTATCTAGGTTATCCACGAAACAAGCAAACAAATTCCGTATGGCTTGTTTCTGATGTCTTAGACTGCACAGACGAAAACAGAAACACAAAAGAAGCTCAAGAAGGAGCTATATCTATCGGGCTTGATATTGCTCGCTCTCCTACAGGTGATAAAACAGTTGCAACCTTGCGCAAGGGCTATACAGTGCAAGAAATAAAAGCCGTGCGTGGCTACAATACTCAAGATGTGGCGGGTATGGTGCAGGAACTAGCGCAATATGACAAAACTATCACGATTATTTGTGACCAAGGCGGAAATGTAGGCGTGTTGGATTTGCTTTTAGAATGGGGTTATAATGTCATTGCTGTGCCTTTTGGTGGGCGTCCAGATGAGCCGAATATATACGCTAATTGCGCAACTGAAATGATGTTTGAATTGCCATTAAAACAGATGTACATTCCGAAAGAGTTATTAACGCAGGAACTTTTGGAGGATTTGAGCGAAAGAATGTATTACTACAACAGCAAGGGACAGAAACAACTAGAGCCGAAAGACAATAGAAGCGAAGTTGCAAAGAGCTGCTTTAAAAATAGGCACAATGGGCGCTCCCCCGATACGGGCGATAGCGTTTGTCTAGCATTTTATAATCGAAGAAACGATATGTGTTACTAGCAAAAAAAATAAAAAAGTATTGACAAATAAAAGAAAGAGTGATATTATATAATTATAAAGCATTACAGGGGGTACACTATGACTGTTAGAGAGTTGCAAAAGGCTTTGAAATCGCTTATAGATAACAATCCCGACGTTACAAAAGACACCGAGATAAAGATTGTTGTAAACGGCTCTATAGAAAACGCTGTAGAATTAAATTATGCTATTCCGTATCAGTTTACAGATGGCACTGTAGCAATCACATTATCATAAAAAGTTTTCTGAGTGATTGAAATAATAAAGTACTACAGGGGGTACATTATGAGAGATGTAATTATAACATTGTCTTTTTTGGTTGCAATTTTTGTTATTGCTGTATTGTAAGGGGGTGGGTTTTAGCAATGTCAGAATGTGTTATGAAGTGTGTAGTATGCGGAAATTATAAAGCTGTACACAATGCAAAATCTAAAGAATGGAACTTGAAATATTTCCGATGTGAAGACTGTAAAAAGCTGTTTTTAGAACAGGCAAAAGAAAAAAGACATCTTTATTTTGAAAGGATAAGAAAATGTGTGTGAAACTTGCGGATAACAGTGCTAAAGAGTTGAATGATTTAGCACGCCATCAACTTATTCAGAAAGTTTTAGCAGATATTTTAATTGATATGAATATTTGTAGGCTGCATTTAACAGCCTATTTTTTCTCTTGATAGGTCGACAGATTTCACGGAAGCGAAAAAATGTTGCTTTTTTTTTATTTCCCGTGCTTCCCGCTGTTATGATTTTGCGTATATTTAAGTCTAACCAACAAGATATACGACCCATTTCTACATTTTGTAGAAGTGGGGTATTTTTTTTGTTCTCTCCTGGTTCTCCGTTGCTGTTGTGCTCAAAAAGAAACGCCCTTTCGGGATTCCGAGAGGGCGTTTTTGCTATTTCAATAATTTTCTAATATAATTCATTGCAGCATTTCTGCTTTTGTAGTGTCTGATTTCTTTCAATGGCGTTTTTTCTGCTGTAAGTCCGAAGTCGTATTCATTTTCTTCATCTACTAGCACATTTTTAGAAATTATCTCCACTCCGTAGGTTTTCTTCGCTGTTTCATTGTGCTTTTTGATTTTGTCAATCTCCTCTTCTGTCTGCCATTCGGGATAAATTCCCTCTAGTCCGTCCCAAAACCAAAACAGTGTGATTTTCTTCTCTGCTGTTTCCCATACCTTTAATTCTTTGGTTCCTGATGTCTTTTCCATAGTGTTGACCTCTCAAATGATTTATAATTACATTATATTACATCATTCTACATTTGTCAACATCATTTTACATCTTTTTTCCCTACCTAAACATTCTTGCCGCTTATCTTGATAAAATAAAGTAATTGATGCATAATATAAATATACGGCTAGGGTCGCTCCCGAAAGTAGTAATCCGTAACTATTGCCGTATGTCTTTTTTTTACGGAAATAATCTTACGGAGGGTTATTCGATGAATGACTTATCTTTATTCAATTCCAATCAAAAGGCTATTTCCAAAAAAGAAATAACCACTAGAGAACTGGCGGAAATCTTAGGCGTTGATGTCCGTACAGTACAGAGGGCGGCAGAACGTGTTTTAGACCCCTCGACAGTACTGACGAGGGTTATAAACGGCGGTAAATCCTTGATTTTCGATGAGGAACAAGCAACGGCAATCAAAAGAGAAATCCAAAAGCATCACAATCTTATGACAACAAAGGACATTGCAAAGGCGTTAAACATTTCTGATAGGTGGGTTAGAAACACGATTGAAAAACTAAGGAATAATAATTCCGCAGTTTTTGAGGATATTTGTCTTAATTCACAGGGTGGCTTTTTGCTCAATGAAACGCAAGTAACAGCGATAAAACTGGAATTGCAAAATCACAGTAAAGTAAATGCATTATCTCCTAAAACATTGCTTGAAAAGCAATTACTTATCCAGCAGGCTATGCAGTTACAATCTGAAATGATTGAGGAATTGCAAGCTGAAAATGAACGCCAAAAGCAACAACTCACAGAGCAAGCCCCAAAAGTCGAGATGTATAACAAGCTCGTTGACCGCTCTTTTTGTAAGTGTCTAAGAGATACAGCGCAATTTATCGGTGAACACGAAAAGCACTTTTTGCAAGTGTTGCAAGATAAAAAGGTTATCTATAAGCACGCAGGGCATTATAGAGCCTATGCGGATTATGCTGATTGTTTTGAACTAAAAGTATATACTTATGGGGAAAATAAGACAGGTCAACAGCTTTTAGTTAATATCAAAGGCTTAGAACTTGTTAAAAAGATTTTTAAAGGAGTATAAAATGGCATTAGCCAAAGTTTTAGAAATGGAAGAAGTTTTAAAAAATATGAAAATCGGTGATACTGTTTTTCATAATGAAATTGGACACATTCACAGAGTAATTGGCGGGTGGATTTATCAATTCAATAATGGCGGGGTTTTTGTGCCTTATTCAGAGCCAAAAACTGAAAGCGATGAATCGACACTCGAAACAACAGAGCCAAAAAAACGAGGTAGGAAACCGATTATCACGAAATAAAATGCTTTTTCACTTGCAATTTTTTTAGCAAAAGTGTATAGTGTTTTTAACAAGTAACGTTTTCTGCATATTTCTTCTGCAATGGCAAGGGGTTTTTATCTCTTGCCTTTTTTTTGTTGCAATTTTTTGTATTATAGTGTATAAAAAAGTATACAGAGGTAAAGCAATGGATATATTAAGTAAAATCAATAATATATTAGCACGCCGATGGACACGAGCGCCAGATAGAGCAGCAGGGCAAATGCCTGTATATTATGGCAATACTCCGCGTCTTGATAGTGTCAATGTTATTGCAAAACATTGCGCTTCTGCAGAATTGTTGCTTTACTCTAAAAAAGACCTCCGCGAAAATGGCGAAGCAGCAACGGCTATTATTGACCACGAATTATATAATTTACTTGATAATCCTTGCCCAACATTCCCAGAAATAGATGGCTGGACATTGCGCTATTTGACATTCGTTTATAAGTATCTTACGGGTGAATGTGGATGGCTGAAAGTCAGAGACGGAAAAAAAATCATTGCATTGCTCCCAATCCCAAAAATGTGGATTATTCGCACTCCTACAGTGGGAAATCATACATTTTTGGTTAATCCTTATGGCGAAACAAGCGGCGTTGCTCTTACAGTTGACGCTAATGACTTGGTATGGTTTAAGGATATTGATGTTGCTGACCCATATGGACGCGGAAAAGGTAGAGCCGAAAATATAGCCGATGAAATTGAGGCTGATGAGTATGCTTCTAAATATCAAAAGAATTTCTTTTTCAATGACGCTACACCGCCATACATTGTAACGGGCTATCAAGGCAATCAACAGGGTGCAGACCAGATTAAAAAGAGCCTTATGCAGAAAATAGGCGGCTTTTTGCACGCCAGAGAACCCGCTGTTTTAACGGGAAATGTTGATGTGAAAACCGTCGGTATAGCTCCAAAAGAGCTTGATATGGTAGAGTCTCGAAAGTTCCTGCGTGATGAGTGTTTGCAGCATTTCCAGATACCGCCTGAGATAATGGGTATTATCGAAAATTCCAACCGTGCAACTATCGACAGCTCCTTTTATCTTTTCGCAAAAAATGTTATCAAACCAGAGCTTGAATGGTTTGAGCGTATAATTAATCGTCAACTTTGCAAAGAATTTGGTATTGACTTAGTATGCAAACATAATTATGAAATTGCTGAAGATGAAGAACTTAAATTGCGCATCTATCAATTTGGGGTGCAAAATGGCGCGATAACTGTTGAGCAATACTGCGAGGCGTTCGGCATAAATCCAAATGTCAAAGATGGTCATTATATTTTACCTATGGGTGTTAACAGAGTCCCTGCGGGGGAAGTTGAATTACCTGATTTGCCATTGGAAGAGCCAGAGCTAGAACCGACAGTAAACGAGCAACAACCCGCGCAAACAAATCCCGAAAATATAGAGAATGTATTAGCTCTTGATGATGAGCCTCAAAAGAAAAAAAAGGGAAAAAGCATTGTTGATTATCAATTAGATTTATTCTCATCGCAAAAGCAAATCAAATACACGCCATTTCAACAAAAATGCTGGGATTTGTTCGACACAAAGGCACGTGAAAAAGAAAATAATTTCATTTCAAAAGTAACCCAAATCGCAAATCGGCAGAATAAAGATATTTCTGCCTTGCTTGCGGAAAACGAAAAAGAAAATAAACCGATTGAAAATCTCTTAGCGCAATACTTTTCAAGTCAAGTCGATATAGCCGTAAGAAAGACGCTCGGCGCGGCGTGGCTTGAGTCAATTCGTGCAGGTTGTCAAAACGCAAAAGAAGTTTTAAATAAAAAAGCAGAGCCTGACTTCACGGCTATGACTCTTGCTATTTTCAATAACTGGATTGACAGAAACGGATTAATAAAAGCAAAAGAAATTAATGATACAACACATAGAGAACTTCTGAAGCGCTTGCGCGAAGTGCTTTCTGAAAGTATTGCTAATGGGGACTCTTTAGCCGTAAGAACGAAAAAACTTCAAAGGGCTTGCGATGAAGTTTTTTATGAGATGTCAAAAGAAAGAGCGTATCTTATTGCACGAACCGAAACGGCTGGAAGCGTTAATCTCGGACAAAATGCGACTTATAAGGCGTATGGAGTGCAGGAAAAAATGTGGCTCGCAACTGTTGACAATAGAACCCGTGATAGCCATTTGTTTATGCACGAGGTTAAAATACCGATTGATATGCCTTTCGAGGTTGAGCGCAAGGACGGCGGACACGATACAATGTTTTTCCCTGCCGATGGTAGCGGCAGCGCTGAAAATGTATGTAATTGTCGTTGCACAATAGCGCCTGTTATTAACTTGTAGGAGGTAATAGATGGAAAAGGAAAAAGAATATAATAAATGGAAAAGTAGACGATGGCTCATTACTGTATGGGCAATGCTTATGGTGAGCGCCATTGTTATACTAGGTACAATTTTTAACAATGCTTCTTTTGCGCCTCTTGCGACAACACTTGTTGCGGTTCCTGTTGGTTTTGTTTCACTCGAAACGCTGAATAAAAAGTATTTCAAGGAAACCGAAACTAGTACGGAAAGCAAAGAAGCAGAATAAATAATGAATTACGCTCTTTTGAGGGCAAGGAGTTTTGAATGATTAAAACTAAAATTTTAAGTACAAAAGCCGAAGCAATCGGAGAGCGTACTGTAAGATTTAAGATTTCCTCAGAGGTTGTCGACCGTGATGGAGATATTCTTATTGCTGCGGGTTGCGATACTGTCAACTTTATGAAAAATCCTGTTTTCTTGCCGTTCCACAAGCAGCAAGAATTCCCGCTCGGTAAAGTTATGACTGTTTTC